>JAEIGA010000061.1_pt1 | contig 137301 bp, 100 predicted proteins | sample 9270691 | NCBI WGS metagenome assembly JAEIGA01 (sample SAMN17057246, study PRJNA624740) | gut metagenome | biome: biome; isolation source: fecal sample | host: Bos grunniens | place: China: Xizang | collected 2019 | reverse complement strand
TGACTAGTCCTAAATAACCGTTACAGTTTTTTTACTTAGTTTTATTAGGACAAAGTTATAACTTTTTAGAAGATCATTGCAGCCCTAGGGCTGCAATGATCTTCTTTTTTATAAGTTTTCACCTTTACCTCTCTTTGATCATGCATTTGGCAAGGAGTAAGATATCCGCAGGAGTAGTGTGGTCTTACCCTGTTGTAGGTGTTTATCGCATCCCTGACAACAAGTTTCATGTCCTTTAGAGGAAGATTTATCTCCTCCAGAAGGAACTCCTGTTTTAGTATTCCGTTGATCCTTTCTGCGACCGCATTGGCGTATGGATCGTAGCTTTCTGTCATGCTGGTTGTGATGCCATACCTCGCCAACCTGTCCTGGTATGTGTCCGAACAGTATTGTATGCCCCTGTCCGAGTGGTGTATCAGAGGCTCCTTCTTGTACATACGCGAAGCCTGGGCCATCTTCAGGGCACGTAGTGCCCCTTCCGTGTTCAGACTTTCAGACAGGTCATATCCTACGATTTTTTTCGAGTATGCGTCAGTCACGAGGGCCAGGTACATGTGCTTGTCCCTCCCTCCGATATATGTAATGTCGGACACCCAGACCTGCTCTGGACGTACAATATCCATCCCCTCCACCAGATTCTTGTGCTTTCTGAACCTGTGGTGTGAGTTCGTTGTCACATGATACGATCGTACAGGGCTGACTAGCATGTGGTTAGCCCTTAGGATTGAGTACATCTTGTCTCTTCCTACTGACAGACTCCGCATTTGCGGTTTGAGCATATAGTACAGTTTCCTGCACCCGACACGGGGCATCTCCGCCCTTATCTTTTCGACACTTTCTACGACTTCCGTCGCCCGATCTTTGATCTGGGCCGCCCGCCATTTCTTCCTGTAGTATGACTGCCTGCTTACCCCGAACAGTTCGCAAATGGCGACTTTGGGCAATCCGCTCACTTGCTTGTATTTTTCGACTGTCCGGGTAATATATTTTTTCTGATGTCCACCTTCAGGTCCTTCTCTGCGATGTCTATCATTAGGTCGAACAGGGCCACCTTGTGGTCCTTCATCTCTAGTTCGTGTTCCAACCTCGCGTTTTTTCTTTCCAGCATCTTGACTTTCTCCTGAAGTTCAAGCAGCTCCTGGTCTTTACTCTTTGGCATATTCCCTCCTTTGATATTTGTCCAGTCAAAGGTACCATATTTTTCCATCCATCGCTTCACTGTGCTCTCACTTTGTATTCCATACTTGCGTGCGATGGCACATAAGCCGATGTCCGTGGTCTCGACTTCTTTCACTACTGACAATTTGAAGCTCATGCTGTAGTCCTTCTGCGTCCGCTTCACGTAACCGTTCTCTTTTTCTTTCATAACGTCTCTTTTTTTGTAACGCTATTTCAGGACTAGACACTTAAAAAGAAAAGAGTGACGGGATTCTCCTTCACCAATAATTTTTTTATATGTTTTCTTCAATCTCTTCGGAGTAGTAATCTTTGATAGCAACCGATAGAAAGCTAAGAATATTCCACCCAACAATAAATTAACCCACCACGGGAAAGCCCCGCTAGGCCAAATAGTCATTTCAATTATGAACACGCAAAAAAAAGAGATAGACCATGAAGTGATGATGTACGTTTTCTTTGATATCATCACATCTGTCAAAATCTCATAAGTCAGGCGAGTTTCATTCTTTATCTCCATAAAGCTGTTAAATTTTATATTCTAAGATCTTCTTAACAAACCGCATTAAATACGGTCAAAAAAAACAGAACATAGTTTTTCCTGTTTGTTTGCAAAAATAAAAAAAGGATTAATACCTAAAGAATAACAGATGTGATTTTTAATCATAATATTCTATCTCATCCAAATAGCTGAAGATCAAAATTCCATTTTTGTATTTTTTTGTCCCACAGAAACTACCTCTTTTATCATATAGGGAAACATGTTTATGTGTCAGATTCCCCAATCCATCATATATACGGCATTCTGTTTCTTTTCCTTGTTGGTTATAAGAATAAGTCCATTTTCCCATAACATCAGATCCTTCATAAGTCAAAATTTCTGATAGTTTGCCATCTGTATCATAGCAATATAAATCACGAGATATAATCTCTCCCGTCTCAATATCAATATTCTGAATCTCTTTCAGATCTCCGTTTTTATTGTAAAAGTAAACTTCTTTTTCCGTTTCCCCTGTCAATCCTTCGTATTTAATTCTCTCTATCTCTCTATTATTTTCATCAAACACACTCACATTACGAGTCTTGACAACTATTCCATCTAATCTATAATCATCTGTGTTAACTTCAATACAATTACCGTTTTCATCGTATTTATAGCAAGTATCATAATCGATTTGACCATCATCAAAATATTTTGTCTCTACATGCTGTCCCTTATCATTATAGATATAGCAGTCTACAACTCCCTTTTCTCCTTTTTTATTAAGATCCTTTACAAAAATAAGATTTCCATTTTTATCATATTCATAAATGAGATGTTTTATTTCTTTACCTTTACGATCAAATTCCAACAAGTTTTCTGTTTTACGATTTTTATTATAATTGATGACGTAGCATATTCCTGCTTTTATGACGGTTTCTTCTTTTATATCTGTATAATATCTAGTGATTTTTTTCACTTTCCCTTCATATTTTTTTGCATCGTTTAAGTTAAGTAATGAAAATTTCAGATGGGCATATTCATCATTAAAAGACATTTTTTCATGTGCTTCTTCGTTTTTGTAAAATTCCCAACGTTTCCATATTGTTGGGATTAAAAACTTCAATAAATCCTTGACAATCCCCATAATTATATTTCCCATAATCATATCTTTTTTTCGGACATAATTTAGACGATAAGAATGTAAAACGTAAGGGTATTTCCCTACAGAGACGCCGTAATACGACGTCTCTACATTCTGACGATTTGTTTTTCCATCATTCCTTCCTCTTTCTGCAAATCTGCAAAAATGCACAGAAGTCACAGAATTTGTCTGGATCATCTGTCTGTGTGAAATCAAGATTTAGATTGAAGATATCAGACAATGCTTTTTTCATTTTTTTGTCGAATTCATCGCAGAATTCATCATTCACAACGATAGGTTCATCCACTTTTTTTGGTTTACCTTTATCTCCAACAACCTCTTTCGACATTTTTAAGACGCATTCCACAGCCTCACTCTTCTGATTCACAAAATTCAAGACGGGTGTGACATCAACCTTCTTCACTTTGTGGATAAGCGATGAGTAAATCAGAATCTGCAACTGATAATGGACCTTCTTTCTGTTTTCGTATGCAAAAAGTTCGTCGATGGATTTAATTGAAGATGGCAGATCTCCACCAGTCTTATAATCCACTATTCTACGCTTTCCACCGTCGACTGAATCCTGACGATCGACGATTCCACCGACAAAAATCTGTTTTGTTTCTCCATTCACATCTATTTCAATCGGCACGACTACTTTTTCCTCTGATGACAGATAAACAAGATCCTTCAATCGTGAATCCACAGCAAGCTGCTTGCGAACAAACTCCAAAAGAAGGTTTCGTGCCAAAAGTAAATGTCCATGGAATTGAGACACAGATTTAGGAGAAGTCTTAAACTTGTCAATCTTATAATAATGGATGTTGATAAAATAATCTATCAACATATAGATTTCCTCATCCTTCAATGATTTCAAATCATCGGCAGAAATCTGGGAATCCTTTTTTTTGCGGATGAACCCATTATAGATTTCCTCCATCACAGCATGGAAGATAGTTCCCAAATCAGTAGAAGAAATTCCGTCTTCTTCAGCATTTGGCTCTTTTAGTCCTAACCCATATCTGAAATAGAATTTCAGCGGACATTCAAAATAGGTGTTGATTGCAGACGGAGAAAGTGGTTTTTCAGAGTTGGAAGAGAACCTGTCCAACAATTTTTTTACGATTTCATCGTTCTTTTCCACAGACAACGATTCTGTGGTGATAGATGGAACAAGATTCTGGATATCGTATTTTCTTATTTCAAAATTTTTGTTTTCCACCAACATCTGAAGCATATATCTGCTCATCTGTCCATCAGTGTTCTGGCTATCACAAGTAGAATTGTAGACGAGGGTGACATCATCCGCACGTTGCACCAAACGATAGAAATAGTAAGCAAACAACGCATTTTTTTGTTCTACAGAGGTCATATTGAATCCAGTGCGGATTGAAAGCGGAATAAATGACGAAATTTCAGCAGAAGGAGGCAATTGTTTATTAGACGCTGACAAGAGACAAATATGAGAGAAATCAAGTCCACGCGTCTCCAAGAATCCCATCACTTGAAGTCCTTCTATCGGCTCTCCATGGAACGGTACTTTTGCCTGCTGGACTACTTTCATAAGAAGACGTGCGGTCAGCCCAACACTCATCGACAACTCCTCTGAGCAAACCTCGTCAGCAAACCTAACAAGTATGTTATAGACTCGGAACAAAGATTCATTATACAAGTCGGAATACAAAGAGTAATTAGTCTTATGTGCGGACACTTTCATCACTATTTTTTTCAGTCTGTCCACAAAATCAGACGAATTCACCGAAGGTTTTAGAAGCAATGACAAACTATCAATTTCAGAATCAAATTCAGATACACTAGGAAAAAGATTCTTTTCATCCTTCATCTGAGCAATTTTTTCTGACACTTCCGGGAAGAGAGCTTTTATATAGGCATGGCCAACAATAGGTTCAACCATCGACAAAGCCACAGTTTTAGGTCTACGTTCATCTATGTAAACATTATAATTGACCAGAGCGAGCAGCAAACTGAATATTGGAGTTTGCGACACCGGGAATCCCATCGTCACATTCAAAGCAATTCCTTTATCATTCGGGATAGAATGCAAGACAGGAAGGAGAAGTGTCTCATCACAAAGAACAATTGCTGTTCTTCTGTCGATTTTTTCCTTTTCACCGCTTTTTTCGTCCTTTACGATTTCGGATGTGTCATTTAAGAATTTAGTGACATAAGCCGCTTGCGCATTATCAGACGATGTGCTCACAAAAGTGATTTTCTTTTTTTTCGAATAATTATCAAAGTATGATTTTTCTTTAAGTGACGACGGGAATTCCAGAATATTCTGTCGCATAAACAGACCTGCTTCCTGAAGTGAATCAGGTGCGGAATCCTGAAGTGAATCAGGTGCGGAATAATAAACATCATAATCCCAATAAAACTCTGCACGTTTGGAATCGCGATATCTTTTGAAGAAAGCATACTCTGTTCTGCTCAACACATTAAATCCGATGAATACGAGTTTTTTGTACTTTGAATCATCAATTTCACCATTTTTTAGTCTTTCTATAACGTCGAGCATCAACATCCCTTCATAGGCGATTTCTTTTGTCTGCAGACGGCTTTTAAATGCTATATAAATAGAATACAGGTTTTCCCAAAGTCTGGCAAAAAGTTTCACCTTCTCATTTTGAATTTCTACAGAGAAAGTTTGAAAGAAATGTTCAAGCACCTTGATTTGAGAATCGGAAAGATATGAAAAGTCTTTCACATTCTGCAAGTCTGCAACATTTGAAAATAATGCCTGAGCATTCACACAATTCTTATCAATATCATCGAAATCGGAAAGTAAAGTCTGCCCCCAGAAATAGAATTTGTCAAACGACGGATCTACCCCCAAAATATCCGGATGGATCTCTTTAATTGTGTGGAAAAGCTCGATTAAAAGGGCTATTTCATCCGGAACGCTGTAAGGAGACAGAGAATGGAATAGATCTTGTATTGTCGTGGATTCCAAAGAAAACACTGGTTTGTCGTACTCATCAGCCCAACATTCATTAAAAAACAAGATTGCACGACGGTTGGGGAAGACAAGCAACGTATCCTCCACATCAGCATGACTTTTCAAATCATCAGCTACCAATTTCAAAAATGGCTTAGACTCTGGCACCATAATACGACAATATTAATTCATTGTTTATATATACGACAAAGATAAATCCTCGATGTGCAGAATCAAAGCACAGCTTATTAGAAAATCAATAAAAGGCAAAAATCATCCCTTTTTACTTGTCTGATTTCCTTCCGTTTTGTCTTTATCCATAGAATCCTCAATGTTCTTTGGAATATCGAACAATTCGCTGATATTAAGCATAGGCAGAACAGCAGGTGCAAACTTTGTGACCGGGCCACACAACACCGAGTCTTCTGAATGCTTGTTGTCCATCAATTTAAGTTTCTCGTTGATCGGGCCAAGTACATTAAACACCACACTGATCACCAAAGTGTATTTCACCGCCGAGATCAATGCGCCAAGCAGGCTGTTGAGCCATCCAAGACTAATTGCCTTAATCAGTCGCTGGACACACATTGCCAGCACCTTCACCAGTATCAACGACACAATAAATGCCATGATCATTCCCAACGCAGGACAATAATCCATTCCTACATTGAAAAAGCTATGAATAAACTCTGCAAAAGGGGAGCTGTGATATCTCGATACGTATACGGCAATGATAAGGCCTATCAATCCCGAAAGCTCAAAAATAAGTCCTTTTGAAAATCCTCTCACCATACCTGCGACAACAAGCAAAAGGATTAAAAAATCAAGCCAATTCAATTTCGTTAATAATTAATAGTTAATAATTTTTCAAACACGTAAAGACACACGGACTTGTAACAATGATAATCCATACACAGATTATGCATTATATCTAGTTGTCAAAATGAAAATCGGACGTGAGGTCTTCGTGTTTTAACAATCTATCTCTAAACAAAATTAAGAATCAGACTCATGCCCGATTCTTAATTTCATAATTAAATTTTCAATTGTCTAACTTACAACTTACGAGCAACCTCAATTGTCTCGTATCCTTCAATAATATCACCTACCTGAATCTCATTGTATCCAGCAAGAGCAATACCACAATCGAATCCGTTTGCAACCTCCTTGACGTCATCCTTATAACGTTTCAACGACTGCAAATCTCCGGTGAATACGACAATTCCGTCGCGAATCAAACGGACTTTATTAGAACGTTTGATCTTACCATCACGTACAATTGAACCCGCAATTACACCAACCTTACCAATCTTGAAGATTTCAAGGACCTCTGCAGTACCTGTCACCTGTTCCTTCAACTCTGGAGCCAACATACCTGCCATCGCATCCTTCAACTGCTCAATTGCATCGTAGATGATTGAGTATAGACGGATATCCACACCCTCTTTCTCTGCAAGTTTACGCGCTGACTGAGAAGGTCGAACCTGGAAACCGATGATGATTGCATTTGATGCAGATGCCAACATGACATCCGTTTCTGAAATCTGACCCACAGCCTTGTGGATAACGTTGATCTGGAATTGCTCTGTAGAACAGTTCTGCAAAGAATCTGACAATGCCTCTACAGATCCGTCCACGTCTCCCTTGACGATGATATTCATCTCCTGGAAGTTGCCAAGAGCACGACGACGGGCGATCTCATCAAGAGTGATAATGCCATTGCCGGCACGCAATCCTTGCTCACGCTGAAGCTGTTCACGCTTGTTGGCTATTTCACGAGCCTCCTGCTCTGAGCCAAGCACGTTAAAGTTATCACCTGCCTGAGGAGCTCCATCAAGACCTAGGATCAAAGCTGGCTCGGAAGGTCCAGCCTCCGTGATACGCTGGTTACGCTCATTGAACATAGCCTTAACCTTACCGTAGTGAGTACCTGCGATAACCACATCACCAATTTTCAAAGTACCGTTGCTTACAAGCACTGTAGCCACATAACCACGACCCTTATCCAACTGGCTCTCTATCACCGAACCGCTTGCCTTACGGTTTGGATTAGCCTTCAAATCAAGCATTTCTGCCTCAAGAAGCACCTTATCCATCAATTCATCTACACCGATACCCTTCTTAGCGGCGATATCCTGTGACTGATACTTACCACCCCACTCTTCTACCAAGTAGTTCATCTGAGCCAACGACTCCTTGATCTTGTCAGGATTAGCAGTAGGTTTATCTATCTTATTGATTGCAAACACGATAGGCACGCCAGCAATACTTGCGTGGTTGATAGCCTCTTTTGTCTGCGGCATCACATCGTCATCAGCAGCGACGATGATGATAGCGATATCTGTCACCTTCGCTCCACGGGCACGCATGGCTGTAAACGCCTCATGACCTGGAGTATCCAAGAAAGTGATATGCTGACCATTCTTCAATGTGACATTGTATGCACCGATATGCTGAGTGATACCACCTGCCTCACCGGCAATCACGTTAGTTTGGCGAATATAGTCGAGCAATGAAGTCTTACCGTGGTCTACGTGACCCATCACAGTTACAATTGGAGGACGGTTGATCAAATCCTCTTCCTTATCCTCTTCCTCCTGGATAGCCTCACTTACCTCAGCAGAGACATATTCAGTCTCAAAGCCAAACTCACTTGCTACAATATTGATAGTATCGGCATCAAGACGCTGGTTGATTGACACCATCAAACCGAAATTCATACAAGTTGTGATGACCTCAGTAATTGTCACATCCATCATCTTAGCCAAGTCGCTGACAGTCACAAACTCAGTGATCTTTAGTTTGCCCTGTGCTTCACGTTCCTGAGCCTCACGCTCCTCAGCACGCTGACGGATAGACTCACGTTTGTCATGACGGTGTTTAGCACCACTCTTGTTCTGGTTTTTATTAGAAGTCAAGCGAGCAAGAGTATCTTTGATCTGCTTCTGTACATCCTCCTCAGAGATCTCCTGTTTCTGATTTTTTTGCTTGTTGAACTTCTTATTGTTTCCACCGTTGGCTTCACGATCACGATTGTCATTTCTGTCTCTGTCGCCTTTATGACGATCGTTTTTGCCACCTTGTTTTCCTTCTTTGTATTCAGAAATATCAATTTTTTCCTTACCCTGGATACGATTTCTCTGCTTCTTCTGACCACCCTGACCTTGTTCAGCCTTTTGCTGCTGAAGTTGTTTCTGATGGTCTTTCTTTCTCTCCTCCTTTGTCTTTTTCTTAGGTCTGGTTTGAGAGTTGATAGAAGACAAATCGATTTTACCCAACACTGTTGGTCCTGTGACCTGTGTTGTAGGGTTCAATCTGAATACGTCATCTTCAGTTTCGTTTTGTGATTTAGACATATTATTCTGTTTAGCCTCCTCTACTGAAGCCGTAGATGCAGCTGGTGTTTCTGGTTTTGGAGTTTGTGGTTTTGGAGCGTCAGAGATTTTGCCAACAACCTTTAGTTTTGGAGCCTGCACCTCTACCTTGATATCAACCTCGTCTTTTTTTCCAAATCCTGGTATCTCGACGATTTTCTCCCTCTTGTTCTTTTTTCTATCCTTCATATCGTCAAACTCTGCCTTGGCATCAGACTTGAACGTTTTGTCCTTATCATATTCCTGGCGAAGGATATTCTCTTCTTTTTCAGACAATTTGTAGTTGGGGTTTGCATCTTCAATTGCAAATCCTTTCTTTTTTAATAGTTCGGTAGCAGTAGCGATACCTACATTTAATTCTTTAGCTAATTGACCTAATCTCGACATAAAATTTTAATTACCACACTTAAAAAAACAACACACTTAACTCATCATAGTATGCTGTTTTTCCCTTCCCACAAAATTAAAAAACAGCAACCACAAATTGCACCCTGTCCATAATGTTTTTCTTTTCCCGAAACAAATACTTTTGAGTGCCAAATCCGAACGCACCCAAAAGTATATTATATTTCAGAGAAACTCATTCCCAACATCGGGTTAGGAATTACTTTCATCATTGTTGTCGGCGCCAGCCTCATCGAAGTCCTCAAATTCTGACTTCAAGATTGCCAACACGTCATCTATTGTCTCTTCCTCTAGGTCTGTACGACGAAGAAGCTCATCTCTTGAAACGTTCAATACGCTAAGAGCTGTATCGAATCCGTTCTTCTTAAACTCATCGATAACCCACATGTCAATTTCATCAGCGAACTCGTCAAGATAGATATCTCCGTCATCATAACTGTCTGAGTTTCTGAACACTTCAATCTGGTATCCTGTAAGCTGAGTGGCAAGTTTGATGTTCATACCCCCCTTACCGATTGCCAAAGACACCTCCTGTGGATCCAAGTAAACCTCAGCCTTCTTCTCCTCCTCTAAAATTCTGATAGACGAGATTCTTGCTGGATTCAACGCTCTCTGGATATAAAGAGAAACATTTGATGTATAGTTTATTACATCTATATTTTCATTACGTAGCTCTCTTACGATTCCGTGGATACGAGCTCCCTTCATACCTACACATGCTCCAACTGGATCGATTCTCTCGTCGTAGCTCTCTACAGCGACTTTTGCTCTCTCTCCTGGAATACGAGCGATTCCTTTGATTGTGATCAAGCCGTCTGCGATTTCAGGAACTTCCTGCTCAAACAAACGCTGAAGGAACATTGGCGACGTACGAGAAAGGATAATCTTTGGATTATTGTTCTCATTGTCAACCTTTGCCACGATAGCTCTCAATGTATCCTGTTTGCGGTAGTTGTCCGACGGTATCTGCTCTGCCTTAGGCAAAATCATTTCGTTACCCTCCTCATCAAGAAGAAGAACCTCCTTCTTCCAAGTCTGGTAGATTTCTCCGACTACGATCTTACCAACTTTCTCCTTATACTTGTTGAACAATGTATCTTTCTGAAGTTCAAGGATCTTCGACGCAAGTGTCTGGCGAAGATTCAACACAGCTCTGCGTCCGAACGATGCGAAATCAACCTTCTCAGAAAAGTTCTCACCTACCTCATAGTCCGGATCAACCTTCTTTACGTCTGCCAACGCAACCTGTGAGTTTTCGTCGTCAACAGTACCGTCTTCAACTACGACTCTATTGTGATATATCTCGAAATCTCCCTTGTCTGGATTGATAATGACAGCATAATTCTCATCAGTGCCATACATCTTTGTGATGACACTTCTGAACGACTCCTCCAAGACACTGATCATTGTGCCTCTATCGATGTTCTTAAGTTCCTTAAACTCCGAAAATGAATCTATTAAGCTGAGTGTTTCTTGCTTAGCCATAATAATATTATTTGAATCTAATTGAATATTTCGTGTATTTTACCTCATCATACTTGAACGAGTACTCTTTCTCCACATCGACTTTTCTCTTCGCTCCTTCCGGTTTTTCCTTCACAGTCACAACCACTGTGAATTCTTCTTCCGTAGCACTCTTCAATACTCCTACAAGTTTCTGTCCTGCCTTTGTAAGCACTTCCACTTCCTTTCCAATATATTTCTGATATTGGCGAAGCACCACAAATGGAGAACTCAAACCAGCTGAGCCAACTTCCAACTCATAATCTTCCTGTTCACGGTCGAACTTGGATTCTATATGACGAGAAAGCGAGACGCAAGTGTCAATATCAATAGAGTCTTCGCTATCAATTGTAACGACTATCTCATTGGCTGGGCTTACCTTAACCTCTACAAGGAAAAGGCTTGTTCCGTCAATATATTCGTTGATCGCTTGTGTAAGTTCTTGTTTATCTATCATTATATTAAAAAAACGAAGGAGAACAATTCGCTCCCCTCCTCATTCCAAATGCAAATATACATTTTTTTACATAAACTGCAAAAAAGAAACTATATTTTTAGCAAAAAGGAGCAATAATAATTCTATGTGAAAATGTCATCTGTTCCTCTGTCTTCAAATAAAAAAGAGACGCACGACCGTGCGTCTCTACATCTAATCTTATTTCTTACAAATATTCACAAATTCATTCCAAGATACAATATCGTACTTGCTTCTGTCGACATCTTTACAATTCTTGCCATCAATACAAGTGAATTGCAAACCAGCGGCTAAAGCTCCTCCATCAGAATCTACTTTGTCGCCTACCATCAGCGTCGATGCCAATTCTAATCCATTCTCCTGACATATCTGCGCAAACGGACGTGTCTGTGGCTTTAATGCTCCGAATTCTTCAGCGCAATAGAATTTCTCAAACACCGAGCTGTCTATGCCTAACGACTCGATTTTCTCTTTCGACCTTGTATAGTCGGAATAGACGAGAAGACGTATTCCTTTTTCTCGCAACGACTCCAACACCTCATTTATCTGTGGGCGGGGCTTACAATACTTGCCGATCTGTCTGACCATCAACGGCATGTAGCGATTGAAATACCAATCTCTCATTACACTCTCCTCTTTGCCTGTCTTTTGCGACAACGTAGAGAAAAAGGTATTATAATAATTGTCGGCAGTCATGTAGTCACGACTCTTCATCGCCTTTCTTGTCTGCCTTTCTCTCAAAGCCCACATGCACCTCCATATATCACCTAAAATCAGATGTTTTGCGATTCCTCCGGTGTAGAGTGTACCGTCGACATCAAATATAACTGCTTTGATATTGTCTAAAGTCATTGCTTTATGATGAAGAAAGAACGCAAGTGTGGCTTGCGTCCTTTCTAAATATACCTTAATTACTTATTATTTCTTTACAAGATCCTTGAACTTGGCATGACGGTTCTCATCCTGAAGCAGGATGTTAAGCTTGAACTGTCCGTCTCTTGCTCCTTCGTCGATACAACGAGCCTTGAACTTCTCGAATGAGTTCTCTACAAGGATGTGTGCGATAGGATCCTTCACACGGAATGACGCTCTCTTAGCCTCATACTCAATGTTGACTTTCTTCAAATTCTCGTCTACCAACTTGTTGAACTCATCTGCCTCAGCCTGAGTGATATTCTGATCCTCAAACTCATAATAGAAGTGATATGCAGAGATTTCCAAATCAGCAAATCCGATATAGAACTTAAGTTTCTTGCCTGTAGACTTCGATGCGTCCTCAACAGCCGAGATAAACTGACGCTCGTGAAGTTTCTCTCCCGTCATAGTGACAATACCATTGATCTTCTGAATCATATGAAGAGTAGGGATAGAGTTGAACTTTCCATCTACCTCAAGAAGATCACTCATTGTATAACGGTAAAGTCCTGCCCATGTAGTCACATATGGACAATACTTCTTTCCAAACTCTAGTTCGTGAAGCTGAAGGAACTTAGGGTTCTCGCTGTCAATATCATGTTCCTCCACAAACTCAAAATAGTGCATGTGTGGGAAGACGACGGTACCGTTTGTATCCTTAGTCTCTGGCATCACAAGTCCGGCACGGCACTCAGATGAGAAGTAGCTGAACTCCTGGTGCAAGCAGCAGTCAGGGAAAGAATTCTTAAACTTATCAAGGTACATACGAGTGTTACCACACTTCCAAGTGTTAAGAATCTGAAGATTTGGCCAGTAGTGTTTAGGAAGCACTGTGCCATATTTAGCCTTCAACTCACGTAGCTCGGCAGCACGCTTAGGATTTGGCTTGATATTCTTCTCTGCCAACATCTTCTGGCGAAGCTCGTCTGAAATATTGATTTTCGAGCTGATTGTACCCTTTTCGATATCATCAACGTAATCATCGAAGAACTCGTTCACATTGTTCTGCATCTCAACGATTGTTGACGGATTGGCAGTCACAATAAGAGTGACATCCTGCTCAATACCGAAACGCATAATGCAGTAGTAGCGAGCTTTGTAGTCAGCGATTGTGAAGACATCTGCAGGAGCAGTGTATAGCTTCTTCACAAATCCTGGACAGTCTCTCTGTGTCACACCAGACACAGATCCATATAGTGTGCCATCTGGAGCTGTACCCTCGATAGCCTTACCTACGATAGAAACGATCTTACCGTTGAATACATCAGGACGGTTCTCAATGAAAGAGTAAAGCCATACCTTCGTCATCTTAGAATAGATGTTGCTGTAGTATTCGTTAGTGATAGGAATCCACTTTGGCTCACTTGTCGTACCCGAAGTAGTGGCATACATTTTTGGTTTACCAGGGAATAAGACATTCTCCTCACCATTTTTGTGTCTTTCTACGTATGGGCGGAAATCCTCATAGTCGTTTGGTTTGACATTCTGACGGTAGGCCTCGAAAAGAGCGTCGTCAGTTGTAGCCTCCAAAATCTTAGCAAAATTATGCTCTTTTCCATAGACGGAATCCTTAGCATAATCTAGAATTGCTCTAAGTGTTTCAGCCTGCGACTTCTTACAGTCCATTGAAGCCTTAACCAATTTCTTCTTGTTTATCGAACCAGCGACACTAAGAAGGAACTTTGCAAGTACTGAGTTAAATGATTTTGCCATATATTACCCCTTATTAAATTCTTTAATTGTCTACAGGTGGCAAAATTAACATTTTTTTAATATATACGAATGTTCGTTCAAAAAAATTTGAATGTTCGTTCAAAAAGTCTGGTGCATAGTCGTTTAATCAAACAAAATTTGTAATGGTTTTGCATTTAGCATTCCGAATTTTTCGTTTTCTCCACCCATTCCCACAGTTTTCTATAAAACGCATGGTGCGACAGTGTTGCCACGTTTCCTATGATCATAAGTTTCATCCTCGCACGTGTCATCGCCACATTCATCCTTCGCAACTCCTTCAAAAAACCTATTTCTCCCGTCTCATTGGATCTGACGAGGCTGATAATCACCACATCACGTTCCTGCCCTTGAAATCCGTCGACGGAATTGACCGTGATATATTTTCTAAATGGCTTCAAAAATTTCGACTCTTTAATAAGATGCCGCAGAAAGTAGACCTGCTCTTTGTAAGGCGAGATGATTCCAAAATCAATCTGCTCTTCTTTCACTCTGTCCGGACCAATCTTCTCTATAAACTGAGTGAGCAATGCTAGTGTCAGTTCACCTTCCATACGGTTGACTCGTCCTGCCGATTGGGATAAATACTCTTCCTCAAACGAGAGTTCCTCAGTGTTGATCCATTCCAACGGGTTGTCAAAATCGAGCACGCCACGGCACTTTACTTCATCCGCAGCCCTTAGTTTTCCGTCGTAAAACCATTCTGAAGAGAACCTCATTATGCTCTCATGCATACGGTACTGCACATTCAGAAGAGAGACAGCCATAGGCTTGGTCTCAGCCAGTTTTTCCATCAGAGTATGCGAAAGTCCGGCACGCTCTGCCTCAAAACATTTGATAGTAGGAGGCAACTGTTTGTGGTCGCCCGCCAAGATCACACGATGCGACTTTGTGATGGGAATCCAACAAGCGGCTTCCAAAGCTTGTGCGGCTTCATCTATAAACAATGATTGGAAATTTCTTCCATATAATATAGGATTGGCAGCTCCCACCAATGTGCATGCCACCACACGCGAATCTGAAAAAAGGCTTTCTCGGATCTCATATTCCAATGCTTCAGCTTTTTCTTTCACAGCACGAGCCTTGTCCTTATTTGTGCGGTAAAGTTCACGCACCGTCTTACGCATACTCCAAAGAGTATCATATTTAGGATGTGATTCAAATCTGCGTTCGTATGTTGAAGAGAGCATTTTATCGTCGACGCGGGAAGGATTGCCAATTCGCAGCACACTTATGCCACGATCCTGCAGTTGCTCGGATATCCAGTCCACAGCCATATTACTCTGTGCGCACACCAGCACTTGGGTCTCGCGTCGCAACGTCTCATATATAGCCTCAACGAGTGTTGTAGTCTTTCCTGTCCCTGGAGGTCCGTGGACTATAGCCACATCTTTTGCACGTAAGATCTTATTGATCGCAGACTCTTGGGACGCATTAAGCCAAGGGAATCGGATCGGAGAGAAATCGAGGAATTTCGGTTCCACTCCACCCAAAAGGACTTCACGTAAGTCGAAAAGTCTGCCATCCTTCACACTCATCACTTTATCTATGGCGTCAAACATCGCCTTATAGCTGCTCTCGTCAAAACCAAGTTGCACTCCCAGTCTGTTGACCGACTCCAAAGCCGGCAGTGCATCCCTACCCGACAAGACAACCACCAACATTGTAGGCGTGGCATAACTAACCTGAGCATTGGTCTTCACGACACGGATTTCCTCATTATATGAGACGCTAAAAAATTGGACTGTCTTGCCATATTCGAAATGGTCGTCGTCTTCCAATGGAGCATGATTGATCTCCACGACAAACTGATTAAGCGAATTGTAATACGACCTGCCCAACGACACAGGATAACGGCAGATTCCAGCCGAAATCTTCTTGGGAATAGAGACGTGGGAGGACTGAACTTCAAAGCTCTTCCTGTCGTACTCATATTCCATCTTCAGCAAATCACGGTGACGCTGCAAAGACGAAAGGGATGTTATTTTGTTTGCCATAATAGGGGCAAAGTTAACTATAAAAGAAGACTCTTTTATGATTATTCGTTCAAAATGTGAGATACACACCGTAATTGGCAATATGACATCCAACAACAGACGTTTTCAAATTAGATAACGCTATTGGAGTTCCTATTTTTCATAATGATATCGTAAAGAAAACACATAGATATACAAAAAACCGTCACTCACCGAATATACCATTCGATGCTCTTTAGTTATACGCCTTGACCATTTTCCTCGTAATATTCCTTTCAATGCTTCTGGTTTTCCTTTTCCTTCAAAAGGATGTTGCAATGTGTCATCTATCAATTCTGATATTCTCTTTTGTACCTTCTGATTGCCCGATTTCTTCCAATACTCAATATCTTTCTTTGCCTGTTCCAACAACACTAATTCCATATTTTCCTATTATTCCTATTTCCTATCAATTGTTATTCCCAAATTTTCTTGGGATCAACTACCGAATAATTCCCTTTAACTATCTCTTCGTCTCCTTTTTTGATTATTTCCATCATCTCCGGAGAGGATTTGATATATTCAGTTTCATCTTCACAAACACGACTCATTCCTTTTGACTCTATCAGCTTATTAGCCAACCACTCTTTGTTATCATCAGTGAGTGAAAGTGTTTGCAAATATTTCCAAAGTTTTTCCAACTGTAATGTTCCCATATCTATTTTTCCTTAAATCTTTTTTATTCTATGTTCATCAACGCGACGAACACATCTGCAAAAATAAATATTTTTTGCTTTACACAGAATTTAGACAAAACCAAAAATTCCATATTCTCTGCCAAAAATTCAGTTTATGAGTAATTTTGTCATAGGAACAGACATTTTGCCATATCATAAACATACAAAAACAAGTTGGCACGCTATTTGATTCTTCAATGGTGACTGCTTATAACGACAGCCAGATAAATAAATAATTAACAATTTAACTGGAGGACAAAATTATGTTATTAGCAAGAAAATCGCAGGATTTCTTTCCTACACTATTCAACGACTTGTTTGATTTCAACTGGAACGGCAACTACGCAGTCAACGCAGCCCCTCAAATGAACATCAAGGAGAACGACGCATCTTACGAGATGGAGTTCAGCGTCCCAGGCTTGACAAAAGATGATTTGAACATCTCCATCGACCAGGACGACAATTTGGTTGTTGAAATGACAAAGAAAACAGAGAATGAGGAGAAAGACGACAAGAATGAACATTATCTGCGTCACGAGTTCACTTCCTCTCAATTCAAAGAGATAATGGCTTTGCCAGAGAATATTTACAAAGATAAAATCGATGCGAAAGTTGAAAACGGAATCTTGAAAATATCTTTGCCAAAGCACGAAATGGCTGTGGAGCAACCTTCTATAAAACAAATCGAAATTCACTAAAAGAACTGTCCAGCTATCTTTTTTCATAACTGAACGATTCTATTTTATATGTTTAACATTTAAATAGTAAAAGTCATGAAGGGTTCAGAAAAGAAACCAAAAACGGTTCACAAGGAAGGCAAACACATTCCTGCCTACCTAGCAGCAGAAAGCAAAGATTGCAATGCTACAACTATTTCTAAAAAGAAATAGAGCGATGGAGTAAGTTCTTAACAGGGCGGCCGTTCTTCATGAGCGGTCGCTTTTTTATTCCAAACCTTACAAATTGTCCTTTTTAATACAACAAAAAAACTGTTTGTTTTATTTTTAAGAGCCCATTTTTTATAGGATGCTCATAACCAAATAATTCAATAAAATTTAAGCAGTTTCATATAAATTTCAAGATCATTTTTTTGGGATAAATTGCCCAATAGAATAACTTTGCATGCGAAAAATTACGTTTCCGTTAATTTTTTCCTAGTTAATAGGACATAATTTTTGCAACAGTGTCATGTGTTGTGAGTTATGCGAATAGGGTGAATTTGGTGACGAAGAGAGCACAACCACACACTAAACTATAATGAATATAAATTGATAATAACATAATCAAATGACTTTTCAGACACTTGAATATCTAATTTTTCTACCTTTAACATTTATTCTCTACTGGACTCTATGTCGCGGGAACAAGACTTTGCAAAATGGGCTAATTGTGATAGCCAGCCTTATTTTTTATGGATGGTGGGACTGGCGTTTTCTAGGATTGTTGTTGCTGACAGCTTTCTCCACTTTCTTCGCCGGAGACTTGATGAGCAAGACAGAAGACCCCAAAAAGCGAAAACTAATTTCAATAGGAGCAATTCTGCTAAACCTTGGAATTCTGTTCTTTTTCAAATACTTCAATTTCTTCGTGCAAGCGTTCATTGACGCATTTTCTCTTTTCGGAGCAAACTTGGAAGTGTCTACACTCAATATTCTGTTGCCAGTGGGAATAAGCTTCTACACATTCTCCGCTTTGAGCTACAGCATTGATGTGTACCAAAAGAAAGTGGAACCGACTAAAGATATTTTGGCATATCTTGCCTACGTCATGTTCTTCCCTAGCATTTTGAGCGGACCAATAAGTCGTGCACAAAAGACTTTGCCACAGTATTTTGAGTCGCGCACATTCAATTACGACGTTGCTATTGCCGCATGCAAAGCTATTCTGATAGGTGCCGTAATGAAACTATGTCTTGCCGACCGTTTGGCAATTTATGTGAATACCGTTTATAGCAACATCGACCAGCACAACGGTACGACTCTCCTCTTTACCAGCATTCTCTACACACTTCAAATATATGCCGATTTTGCAGGTTATTCGCTGATGGCTATAGGTAGCGGAAAACTGTTTGGCATCGAACTGCCTACAAACTTCATCCGTCCGTATTTTGCAAAAACCGTCACCGACTTCTGGCGCAGATGGCACATCTCTCTTACAACATGGTTCAGAGACTACATCTATTTTCCACTGGGAGGCAACCGATGCAGCAAATCACGCTGGATGCTCAACACAATGATTGTTTTCACAGTAAGTGGACTGTGGCATGGCGCAGCATACACCTTCCTCATCTGGGGAGCATTTCATGGTGCCTGTATGGTGATAGAAAGACAGGTGTATGGAAATAAAATCAAAGAGATATCAGATAATTTTTCAATTGCCAATATCCTACGACTGGCACTCACTTTCCTCATTGTAAATTTTGCCTGGATTTTCTTCCGTGTCAACAACTTAAACGAGGTGATGACAATTTTCAAGAAAATATTTACAGAGCCTGGTGAGCTCTTCGTCGACATCGACACATTCCTATTAGGTTTCGTTGCATTAACTCTAGTATTTGTATACGACTTCATAAAGGAAAAGCAGTTAAATATTCATCTGCTTAGTTCGAAATACATTGTTGTGCGGTACGCAACAGCTATTCTGCTGATTTTTTACATTCTTGCTTTTGGCGTACTCAATGGTGGTTCATTCATTTATTTCCAATTCTAAGACAGTTATGAAAAAAGGATTATTAAGATTTGGTGTTGCCGTATTTATCGTACTGACTTCTATAGTTGTGATTGATTTTGCCGTTGGCAAAACCATGGATTGGATGCTTCCACAAATAAGCAACCAAGGAGCTACAGGAAAAACATATTTTTCTCTTTACGACGTGAACACACCTGTAGTTATTGTCGGATCTTCCCGCGCGTCTCATCACTATATCACTCAACAAGTGGAAGACTCGATTGGGTTGCCAGCATATAACGTTGCACGTGACGGCTGTTTCTTCAGCCACAACAGCTGCGTCGTCAACTCAATCATAGACAGATATTCACCAAAACTGATTATTTGGGAGAACTGCTGTGAAGATTTGTATGAAGGTGTGGATGATCCATTTGTAAACCTATACCCATACTATGACACTAACAAATGGGTGACTGCCGCAATAAAAGAAGAACTGCCTTGGAACGAATACGCCCGTCTCAACAGTAAAATATACCAATACAACTCTGTAATCCACCGTATCCTGATGCGCTACAGGAGCCGAAACTCATATACTGAAGAAACAAGAAAAGGTTATGAGCCACTTGAACCGAAAGAACTTATAAAAAAACTGGAATTAGAGCCAGAAAAACTGACTGGAACTACATTAAGCGAAACAAAAGTTGCCCGATTCGACTCAATTCTATCAAGAGCTGAAAAGAAAGGCATCAAAATGGTCATAGTGGATTCGCCCAGATATTTCATACGAGATTCTATAAATATCTCTAAAGACAAGATGGAAGAGATAAGCAAAAAGCATGGAATGCTCTTTATCGACAACACTCATCTTCCATTCTTCTTAGAACATTCGGAAATGTTCACAGATCCAACTCACATGAACAGCAATGGTGCTGAAATCTACACAAAGCTATTCTTGAACCAAATACATGATTATGTAAGTACAATTAAAAATTAAGAATTGTCTCATAATTAGTGTATTCAGCGAAGCAACACATAACTATATAGCCGAAGGAGATCATGTTAAAATCAAATCCTTCGGCTTATTTTTATCAAATCAACTAATGGCAATGCCTGTTTGATCGTTTTAAAGAATAATAGATTGTTATCATGTCGTTGATAAAAATGTTGATAACTTGTTGCTATTAATGTTAGAAACTTCAACATTGTTTCTTTTGAACAAAAAGTTCAATAGGATAACTTTGCGAATAGTAAAAAACACTTATCAATTAAATTTTAACGCTTATGATATGGGACATGATGATCAGCACAGTGCTTGCAATCGGCGCCGTCGTGGCTATTTCGTCGGTGTTGCTGGCACAGGTATGAGTCCGATGGCTCTTTTCCTCGCAGGAAAGGGCGACGAGGTTTATGGAAGCGACAGAGCTTTCGCTCAAAAAGAGAAAAACCAGGACTACAAAGAACTTTCTCGCCACGGTGTCAATTGTGTGATGCAGGATGGTGAGCATTTGCCAACAGATTTGGACTTCGCTGTTGTGAGCACGGCCGTGGAGGATACAAATCCGGATATTAAAGAAATAAAAAGACGTAATGTTAAGATTATGCACCGCAGTGAGTTGCTCGCAGAAATCGCAAGCAACCATTGTGGAGGTGCGATTTGTGTGGGAGGCACTGCAGGAAAGAGCACTACCACCCACCTTATCTACCAACTTCTGCACGGAGCTGGCAAACAACCATGCATGATTGCAGGCGCTGCCGACAACAATGTGAAAAGAGGTGGAGAACCCGGCAATTTCGACAATTCAGGCAACGGACCGCTCGTATTTGAAGGAGACGAGAGTGATAAGAGCATAGTAAGATACAATCCTACTATGAGTGTGATTACCAACGTAGGCCATGACCACCACGAAATTGATGTCACTGTCGGTTTGTTCCAAACAGTCGCCGACAACACTGCCGACACCGTGGTCCTCAATTCAGGAGACGAAAATCTCCGTCGTCTTAACTGTAAAAAACGTGTCACTTTCGCTCTTGCAGAAAAAGATAACAACGCAGATTTTAAGGTCACAGACCTAAAACATACCAGCGAAGGCATTACATTCTCAATCAATGGAGTGCCATTCGCATACCATTCTATCGGACTTCACAATGCGTTGAACATTGCCGCAGCTGTGGCTATGGCAAGTGTATACGGTGTGAATGTAGAAGAGTGTGCCAAAATATTGAACAAGTTTGGCGGCGTCTACCGTCGCGGAAACATAATCGGCAAAAATGCTAATGGATCTTTGTTGGTGGACGATTTCGCCCACACTCCAGAAGAGGTGGCAGAGACAATTCGCACACTAGCTTCTTTTTCAGACAAAGTATATGCCGTCTACCAGCCTCATGGATTCGGTCCGCTTCGCAAAACATACGAGCAGATGGCTATCCTTTTGAAAGAGGTGATGAGAAAGCAGGATGTGTTCTATCTTGCCGACGTCTACTACGAAGGCGGAACGACCGACATGAGCATCGGATCAAAGTTTGTGGCGGACTATTTTACGTCGCAGGGCATCAATTGCGTCTACGTGCAGGATAGAAATGAGATACCAGCGATGATAAAGAAAGAGAGCAAAGCAAATGATTCGATCGTGATCATGGGAGCGCGTGACAAATCTCTTGCAGATTATGCCTGCTCTTTTAAGGGATAATCCGAAAAATATTGATAATTTTGCAAGGAGACGTGAATATTCACGTCTCCTTTGTGATATAAGCTAATTAAGAAACTATGCAGATTAAAGAACTTGGAGAATTTGGATTAATCGACAGACTTACGAAGGAGTTTCCTATCGTGAACAAGTCGACGGAATTGGCTGTTGGCGACGACTGTGCCATACTCGACTATACAGGCAAGAAAACATTGGTGACGAAGGATTTGCTGCTTGAAGGTGTGCATTTCGACCTAACCTACTGCCCTCTCCTACATTTGGGCTACAAATCAGCGATCGTCAATTTCTCCGACGTCTACGCAATGAACGGCAAGCCAAAACAGATGGTCGTAGGACTTGGAGTGAGTTCCAAACTATGTGTGGAGGATCTTGACGAACTTTACGCCGGCATGAAGATCGCATGCGAAGAACACGGTGTGGATCTGATCGGCGGCGACACAACAGCATCGTTGACCGGACTTACCATAAGCATCACATGCATCGGTGAAGGAGAGGAAGGAAAAATCGTAAAACGTAGTGGTGCAAAAGACACTGATTTGATTTGTGTGACAGGTGATCTTGGAGCCGCATATATGGGTTTGCTACTTCTTGAAAGAGAAAAAGAGGTATTCAACTCAGGCAAGGGTTCCGATCCAGATTTCGCAGGCAAAGAATATTTGATAGAGCGTCAGTTGAAACCAAGAGCGAGAAAGGATATCATAGAGTCGTTGGAGCGTATCAACGTCGTGCCAACATCCATGATGGACATTTCCGACGGATTGTCGTCTGAACTGCTTCACATCTGCAAAGCGAGCCACGTAGGCTGCCGAATATATGAGGACCGTATTCCTATCGACTACCTGACAGCTCAGATGGCTGAGGAGATGAATATGAACATGACAATGGCAGCAATGAACGGCGGTGAGGATTATGAGCTTCTGTTCACTATTCCGCTTTCAATGCACGACACATTCAAAGCATTGACTGAAGTCACTCTTCCTGGTGTGCCACGCCCTGACATCAAAATCATCGGACATATCACTGCCGAAAACCTTGGTGCACGAATGATCACACGTGGAGGCGGAGAGATCGACATCCAGGCTCAAGGATGGAACTCTTTGCAAAAATGATAAATTACAAATGCAGAATGCGAAATTAGACGGGGCTATGCTCCGTCTTTTTTTGTTTATTTCCATCCATTTTCATTACTTCCCGTCTCATAGCTTAATGAAGACATATACGGATAATCTCCAACGTCAGCATTATGCTTCTTTGCCCAAGCTTCTTGTGGAACGTAAAGAAGAGACTCAAACTCCATATTCCAGATTTCATCATGGTCGCCATTGTTGATAATGTCATAATAATAATCTCTGCCGTTCACTAAAGCCACACATCTTGAATATAGGAAAATATCATCACTATCGTATCCAGAAAGTGCTCTATGTCTTTCAAAATTACTTCTCGTGTCTAACCGATATAACAATTCAGTCATAACATCATCAAACAAAAATATGGTATCATCGCTTTGCGAAGAGAGAAAAGAGATGACAGGTTCCAAAACTTTTTCATCATCTCCCTCAAATTGCCAAGCACATTTTTCCATAGTTTCCCAAAAGAAGAATTCCTTATCCTTTTTCTTAAAATTAAACAAATCAAAGATTCCCATAAGTTCTAATTTGGCTTAAGAAGAAACAACGATTTAATAAATTGTTCAAATTTAATTAAAAATATTTTGCTATGGGTCTCATTCCACAACTAAAATGAGAATTGTTAAGGACCCATGTTTATAGATATTGGCCCTAACCCATTCCCTTTCCGGAGTCAAAAGGGCAAGCGGTAAAAATGAATTCATCGTGTTTCTATTAAATTAACGTCAATTCGACGAATTGTAATATTATTATATAATTCCCTAAAGGGGAATGTTCCTATGTTATCATTAAGGATATCACGTAGTGATTAAATATAGGTAGATAGGATAATATGCCGATGACATCACGTTTTCCCGTAGGGAATAAATTATTTCATGTTGTTGTCATACGTTTTTTATTTTAAAATCACATAAAATGATTTTAATTATCAAATAATCAATTTGTTAAATTCTTCAAACTCACGTTAAATTATATGTGCTCGCCTTACGGCTCGCATTTGGGAAGAGGTTAGGGCGTTCCGCCCTTAACAATCCTCGAATCATGAGGCCATAGAATTCCATTTTTGTCAGAGTGAATTAGAGACATTATTATGAATTATGCATTACGAATTATGAATTAAAAAAAGCACCGTCATTCATTTCTGAACGATGGTGCTTTTTCATCAGCAAAACAACAATTTATGTCAGAATCAGCAGACACAGGGTTTAACCCCAGTCTGACAGATCAGATAAACATTCTCGTCTGTTTTAATTGTTTTTTACGTATTCCGCAGCCTTCTCCAACGCGATGTTGATATTAGCACAGATGTATTCCTCTCCGATAATCTTGTCCACACCTGCCTTATGAAGAGTTGCGTGGACGTGGTTGTTTACTCCTGAAAGGATAACCTGGATACCTGCCTTGTGTGATTGCTGGCATAGCTCAGAAAGGTTGTGCATACCTGTCGAGTCGATGAATGGAACTTTTCTCATACGGATGATTCTCACCTTTGGTGTCTCCGCCACCGCACTCATCACATCATCAAACTTAGTAGCGACACCGAAGAAGTATGGTCCGTCGATTTCATAAACTCCCACTCCGTCTGGCACCACAAGTTTCTCCTCATGAAGCTGCAGGTCTGTATTGTCGCTTGGGTCGATTTCCTTGCCAAACACTCTTACAACTGAAGATTCGTTTGTACGACGTAGGAACAAAACCAAAGCAAGCAGCAAACCAATCTCAATTGCGATTGTAAGGTCGAAAATAACTGTCAAGAAGAATGTAGTAAGAAGTACAGAGAAATCCGACTTCGGATTCTTCGACAATGAAACGAATGTCTTCCATCCACTCATGTTGTAGGATACCATCACTAGGACAGCCGCCAAACATGGCATTGGAATCAACTTAACCAAGTCGCCCAAGAAAAGCAAAACCAATGTGAGGATCACGCAATGAATCACACCTGCAACCGGTGTCTTACCTCCATTGTTGATGTTTGTCATTGTACGGGCGATGGCTCCTGTGGCAGGAATACCTCCGAAGAAAGGAACCACAATATTAGCCACACCCTGGCCGATAAGCTCAGTGTTGGAATTATGTTTGTCGCCAATCACACCGTCTGCAACAATCGCAGAAAGCAAACTTTCGATCGCGCCCAACATTGCGATTGTGAATGCGGCTGGGAACAAATTCTGGATTACGCTAAGCCATGTCTGACCTTCAGCCAAAGCGAAATCTGGGAATCTTGGAGCAGGAAATCCTGCAGGCATCTCGTAAAGATCACCGATAGTCTTGATTCCTGTATTGTCGACATGATCCTTGATGAAATACACGGCAATTGTAGCGATGATGATAGCCACCAATGAACCTGGCACCTTCTTTGAAATCTTTGGAGAGAAGATGATGATAAGCAAACTTACCGCTGCCACTCCGAATGCCCACCAGTTGACATGGGAGAAATTCTCGAAATAGCAAATCCACTTATGAACAAAGTCTGCTGGCACTTTCTCGATACCAAGACCGAAGAAATCATTCATCTGAGTAGAGAAAATTGTGAGCGCGATACCACCTGTGAATCCCACAGTGACAGGATAAGGCACAAACTTGATGATGTTTCCAAGCTTGAACACTCCCAACAACACCAGAATAACACCAGCCATAATCGTGGCGATCATCAATCCCGCCAATCCATGTTGCTGGATGATTCCATACACAATCACAATAAACGCACCTGTAGGGCCTCCAATCTGAACCTTGGATCCTCCCAACACCGCAATAAAGAATCCTGCGATGATCGCAGTGATAAGACCCTCTGCCGGACCTACGCCGGATGCGATACCAAATGCAATAGCCAACGGTATTGCCACGATGCCCACAACGATACCGGCCATCAGGTCAGCAGTGAACACTCCACTGTTGTAGCCCTTAAGACAGTCGATAAATTTAGGAGCAAAAATCTTTTCCTTTAGACTCATCTTTTCTATCTATTCTTAAAAAAACGGTGCAAAATTATTAAAAAAAGATAAAAATATATGTTTTACGGCAATATTTTTAACCAAAAATCACCCAAAAATGAAACTTATTGCACACTTGTATGAAAATTTATGCAAAGCCATCCCTTGTTTTCTAAAATTTGGAAGGATTTTGGGCACTTAAAACAAATGAGATTTATTAATTGTGACGACATCGACATACTTGATTTGCACATCTAAAAATTTCTTTATAACTTGCCGATTATTATTTAAATATTTGTTACGGGAATAAGAACACGATGAAAAAAGGTTTGGTGCTAGAGGGTGGCGGAATGAGAGCCCTTTTTACCGCAGGAGTGATGGACGAAATGATGGAGAATGGCATCGAATTCGACGGTGCTGTAGGAGTTTCAGCAGGAGCAAGTTTCGGATGCAACTACAAGTCGAAGCAGATTGGCAGAGCTCTACGTTACAATATAGACTTTAAGGATGAGCCACGTTATATGGGCATTCGATCTCTGTTGAAGACCGGCGACTGGGTAGGGGCTGAATTCAGCTACCACATCATGCCAGTCGATTTGGATCCCGTCGACTTCGACACCTACGAAAACAATCCAATGGAGTTTCATGTGGTCTGCACCGACGTCGACACAGGAAAAGCGATCTACCACAAATTGCCTAAGATCGACCACGAAGCCCTGGATTGGGTTCGTGCCTCAGCCTCATTGCCAATCATTTCTAGACCAGTCTGTATAAATGGGAAAAGATTGTTAGACGGTGGAATGGCAGATTCCATACCTTTGGAATATTTCCAACAGCAAGGATACGGCCGCAACGTTGTCATCCTCACCCAACCAAAAGGATTCAAGAAAAAGAGTCCGAAAGGAATGTCCCTTTTTCGTTGGCTACTACGGGAAACGCCAGCTATCGCAAATGCCCTTGCCACACGCCATCATATGTATAACAGAGAATTGGATTACCTTTCAGAGCAGGAACGACTAGGAAATACATTTCTAATCTACCCGGAAGAAGAGTTGCCGATCGGACGCATCGAACAAAACGAAGCGAAAATGCGTAATGTCTACCAAATGGGAAGGAAAGCGGCAAAGGAGAAGATGGAGGAGTTGAAGAAATTCCTAGAAATGTAAAGCCAAGGCAATAGAGGTAGCGGTTGTAGTTGAGCCAGTTGCCTTCGTCTGCGATGAGCGGATCGGGTCTGAGATTTTATAAACATCAGACCGTCTATTTTCTCCGCCACAGATGCTATGTTTCCAACCTTGTCGTAGACGATGCTCTGCTCATGTATATCATTTCCGCAAGACACGGGTCTGCCATACGCATCATAAGAAAAACCACATGTGTTTTCTTTCGTTTTTGTTTTTAGCTTTAGACTGTTTTCAATGTCATTCATGACATGTTTTCCCCAGCACCAACAAACTATATTTATAGTGCGTTTTCTGTTTCCTATTTTTGCACTTGTATATAACAAGTTAGAAAAGACTTATTATTCTCTATAAACGCGTCACAAAAAATTGGGGAGACTCCGCACGAACCTCCCCTAAACATTTTAATTAAAACATACTTTGTTTACAAAGCCAATCTGTAGATATTCTCCACATCTTTGCTCGTGAGCTGCACAAATCCTCCCGTCTTGCCTGTCTCTCCAAGGCCAAACGTCTTCACAAGATATGGAATATCACTCTCTTTTGCTCCAAGTTCAGAGAAATTAATAGGCATACCTATCGACTTCAAGAAACTGCGGAACGCTGCTATACCCTCAAGCGCCGTCTTCTTTGGATTCTGGAAATCCATCTTGCAATTCCACACTCTGCATGCCATCTGCGCGAATCGCATCACGTCGTGGTCTACAACATATGTCATCCATGCCGGCATGATAACAGCCAAACCTGCTCCGTGAGCACAATCATACAATGCTGAAAGTTCATGCTCAATTCCATGGCTGTTCCAATCCTGCTCTCTGCCCACTCCAACAATATTGTTGTGAGCCACCATACCTGCCCACATGATATTGGCACGCGCCTGATAATCATTAGGATCTTTAATCACCTTAGGTGTCTCTTCAATCATAGAAAGGAGCACTGCCTCACACAGACGGTCTGTTGTCTGGACATCTGTAGTGTTAGTGAAATATCTTTCGAAGACGTGAGCCATGATATCAGTCGCACCACAAGCAGTCTGATATGCAGGCAAAGTTGTTGTCAACTGTGGATTAAGGATAGAAAACCTAGGTCGGATACATTCTCCGCTTGCCCCACGCTTTAGCATTCCATTCTCGTGTGTTATCACAGAGTCGCCAGAGCCTTCACTTCCTGCTGCGGCAATAGTCAACACTGTGCCGACAGGCAAAGCCTTCTTCGGACGTTCTTTTCCGCTATAAAAATCCCAGAAATCACCATCGTAACACACTCCCATAGCGATTGCTTTGGCAGAATCGATAGATGAGCCTCCTCCGACAGCAAGAATAAAATCAACATTCTCTTTTTTGCATAGCTCTATGCCTTCATACACCTTTCCAGAACGTGGATTCGGAGTGACACCACCAAGTTCGCAAAACTGCACTCCTGCCTCAATAAGTGATTTTTTCACGCGGTCGAGCAAGCCAGAACGCACAACAGAGCCTCCTCCATAATGGATAAGGACTTTTGAACCTCCAAATTCTTTTACAAGTGCACCGCACTTGCTCTCTGTCTCTTTACCAAACACGAATTTGGTAGGGCTGTAAAATGAGAAATTCTCCATAATAGTATAAATAAATTCTAAATTATAAATGCGAAATGCAGAATGTGTAATAAAAAAGGAGACGCGGAAATCCACGTCTCCAAATATATGAGTAATATTACTCTTTAATCAACTTGAATGTCTTCTGACCACCGTCGAAATTAACCTTCAACACATAGATGCCACGTGGCAACGAAGATGTGTAGATCACAGTAGGAGTGAAGCCAATCATACTTTCAGCAGCGACTGTCTGTCCGTTGATGTTGACGATGCTGATCTCCGCTCTGCCGTCGTAACCGATCTCAATAGGATCCACAATCACATAATCATCAATTACAGTCGGATAAACGCTGAAACTAGTGTTTCTAACCTCTTCCACTCCTGTCGGAATCGGATCCAACTTTTCTGCGATACTTGCGATTGCCGCAATAAACGGTGCGTTATAGTCACATCCTCCCTCTGTCTCTGTGTATGAAGCTCCTCCTTCTACCACATTCTCAAATATTCCTGTGCCGGAAGGGCCTCCTATCACACCACCGCTGGCAAACATATATTCACATGAGTTTTTCACATTTGAAGGTGGATTGTCATTTCTTCCCATAGCATTTCTATGGTGTAAACGGAAATGCATATCTCCTTTGAATCCATGCAAAAATGTGTGGTTGAACTCGTTCTTTCCCATCACATAATCAACAATTCTATCACGGAATCCTTTTGCTTCCTTTATATTTTTAGACGACGTGATTACTCCGTCCTCCACAAGTTTAATATACAAAGCTGCAACAGTGGCTCCTCCAAGTGCCAACTTGTTTGTACCCCAACGGCTTGCGTAGTAAGGGAATCCATTAGCATCTTTAGTTGCGTTTGGCAAATGTAATCCATATACATTCTTTTCAAGGAAACTTACATAAGTTCCTCCCTGTCCATTGTTAAGACTCTTGTCGATTTTTGCAAGATAGTAGTAAACATAATCCGACATTGTATCCCATGCCAAAGGAGAATTAGACTCCCACTTTCCTGCAAGATAAGACTTGGCGTCTGCCAAATAGCTGTCCTCACCTGTCAGATTATAAAGCATGACAGCTGCAAGCGACAACTCATCTGTCCACTCTGGATTTGGAGATCCATAGAATTCTGGGATTGGAGCTTGAGCCGACTTGTTCTTCTTTGCAAACTCATATCCATCAATTGCAGCTTTCTTACATTTAGCCGCATAATCAGCGTCTGGATAATGTTTAGCCATCAGGCAAAGAGCCGACACATAGTTTGCTGCCTGAGGTCCTCCTATAGATGAAGATGTCCAAACTGGACGTGGATCACCACCGTTATCTACAGACTGCTCACTCTGCTTTGACGAAGTCATCCATACTCTGTGGTCGCTTCCATCTCCTACATAATAGCAGAATTCACCGTTCGACAAGAAACATTTCATGAAATAGTCGGTCGCTATCTTAGCTTCATCCAACACATCAGGAATGCCATTCTTTGGTCCGTACTCGGCATCGTAGTTGTCCTGGAACGCCTTTGGCCAGATATCATAAGCGGCAAGCAATGAGAATGCAGCATAACCCATAGTCGTGCCGACTTTGATATGGTCGCCACAGTCGTGCCAACCTCCAGTCAGGTCGTAATTGCCATTACCGCCGCCATTCACCTTGCCCTGACCATCTTTCATATGGCAATATTTTTTTGAGACTTCATTGTTCTCATGAAGCATCCAGTTGTGAGTGTCGCCACATCGCTGACCACCGAAAAACTTCAATCCCATGTTGATTGCCTCTCTATAATCTGAAGCCTGATATCCATATGAATAAGATGAGAAATCGTAAGCAAAAGATGTTGCCGACAATGCTGTTAGAAGCGAAAGTGTAAATAATTTCTTCATACGCATTTATGTTATTAAAGGGGAACTCTATGAATTCCCCCGATTATTACTTAGTAGCCTCGCCGGGAATCGAACCCGGATCTAAAGTTTAGGAAACTCGTATTCTATCCGTTGAACTACGAAGCCATCGCTAAATTAGCAACGCAAAGTTAATATTTTTTATCGCACCACCAAAACAAATATGTGTTTTGTAAAGGCAATGATTACATCCAATCATTCCTAAAATAGCGAAAATAAACGAAGATACAATTTATTGATAAAATAACGTGAGTCCGAATTGTAATCTGCGAATCATTTTCCACTTTATGATTGAGTTTTCATCTCTTTCCCTCATAAAAAGGCATAGCCTTTCTCTGTAACCTTTGTGCCTCTGTGGTTTTATTAAATTTGTGCTCGCCTACGGCTCGCACGTGTGGAGGAGTTAGGACGTTCCGTCCTTAACAATCCTCATTTATGACACTTCAACTATCATTTTCTTCTATTTTTATTTCGTCTCGAATTGACTTTAAAATAAAAATGGGGAGCATCTCCATTTATTTTGATGCTCCCCCATAAATAAATTTTATTTTCTTATTTAGTGGTTACAGGACGAACAACCATTCCGTCATGACGACCCTGATACATGATTGTAAATCCTTCTGATGTGAACTTAGTCAAATATGCTGTGCCATTATCTTTCTGATTCAAATCAGACGACCAGTAATATCCACTATAACTTGCACTCAAACCGTATCTTGAACGGTATCCTGAAGACGGAAGGAAAATGATATTTCCATTTGTCTTTGAGACTCCTACTCTTCCTGAGATTCCTGTATTATTGACATTTTCTACGTATGTCCAAGTACAGCCATCTATCAATTCCTTCTGATCTGCTGAAGATGGAGTGCGCCATTCTGAACCTATATTCTGTGTCGCGGCGTCGTCCTCTGGCAAAAGTACAGTATTATTATCGACTGTTCCCCAATTAGTGAGAGTAACATATTTTTTCTGACTATACAATCCGCCCCACTTATACTGCGACCAACTGTAGCAATCCGACAATGTTGTATCGTCTGGAACGGTTTCTGCCCATGAGAAATGTGTACCTATTTCCTCTGGTTTTGTTGCACCCACATTACAAGTAGCCCACTTTGTGCCGCTTGGCAATCCTAAGTCGACGTAGGTGTTTCCGCCGATAGAGTCTGTGACAGTAACTTCCAGAATATATGGCTTTATTTCAATCTTCTCTTCAGCATTCGTTACAGGACGTACCACCATTCCGTCGTGACGACCCTGATACATAATTGTAAACCCTTCTGATGTGAACTTTGCCAAGTATGCGGTGCCATTATCCTCCTGATTCAAATCAGACGACCAATAATATCCATTAGATTTTGCGCCCCAACCATATTTTGCACGGTATCCTGAAGATGGAAGGAAAATGATATTTCCATTTGCTTTTGACATACCTACCATTCCAGAGACACCTGTATTATTTACATTCTCAACATACGTCCAGATACATCCGTCTATCAACTCTTTCTGCTCTGCCGACGATGGTGTACGCCATTCTGAACTGAAATTCTGAGTTGCGGCATCGTCTTCTGGCAAAAGTACAGTATTATTATCGACTGTTCCCCAATTAGTGAGAGTAACATATTTTTTCTGACTATACAATCCGCCCCACTTATATTGCGACCAGCTATAGCAATCCGACAATGTTGTGTCATCTGGTGTGATTTCCGCCCAAGAGAAATGAGTGCCAATACCTTCAGGCTTATCTGCACCGACATTATATGTAGCCCACTTTGTGCCACTTGGCAATCCTAAGTCGACGTAGGTATTTTCGCCTACAGTACCACTTACAGTGACATGCAGAACATAAGATTCTATATCTTTTGCATTCGACACAGGACGAACAACCATTCCGTCGTGACGGCCCTGATACATGATAGTAAAGCCTTCTGATGAAAATTTAGTCAAATATGCTGTGCCATTATCCTCCTGATTTAAGTCAGATGACCAGTAATATCCACAATAGCTTGCACTCAAACCGTATTTTGAACGATATCCTGAAGATGGAAGGAATATGGTGTTTCCATTTTTCTTTGACACTCCATATTCTCCTGAAACTCCTGTGTTGTTGAAATTTTCGACGTGTCTCCATGTACAGCCATCTATCAATTCCTTCTGTTCAGCTGAAGATGGAGTGCGCCACTCCGAACTGAAATTCACTGTTGCAGCGTCATCTTCTGGAAGCAGTACAGTGATACTATCCACTGTGCCCCATTCCTCAATAGTCACATATTTTTTCTGTGAATAATAGCCACCCCACTTATATTGCGACCAACTATAGCAATCCGACAATGTTATATCATCGGGAGTGGTTTCTGCCCAAGAAAAATAGGTGCCGATACCCTCAGGCTTTTTTGCGCCCACATTATATGTAGCCCACTTTGTTCCGCTTGGCAATCCTAAATCGACGTATGTGTCCTTGCCGATTGTTCCACTGACAGTGACTTGCAAAAGTTCAGTCTCTTGAGTATCTTCCTCAAAATTCACTTCTGTCACATGCTTTACATCGTAACGTACAACTTTGCCATCATCTGTTTTTACTTGCATATAAGTCACAGCATTCACAATAAATGCAAACGATGCGATCATTGATGTCGATAACAGTAATATTTTTTTCATATATTCTATTTTTATTGAGTACCTACATAAAATATATTGCTATACGAAATTTCTATTTAAGTCATTCAAATATAGATTTTTTCACACAACAAGCACAAAATTATAACAAAACATTAATTTGTCAAAAACAATATTAAACTTTTTTATCATCCATAATTATGTTCTTTATACCATACTTGTCTATCTTGAATTCTCTCCTCTTTTTTTCATAAAAAGCAGCACTTCTCTTTGAACTTAGTGTCTCTGTGGTTTTATTAAATTTATGTGCTCGCCTACAGCTCGCACTTGGGGGAGAGGAAAATTCTTAATTTTTCACTCTTCATTCTTAATCCAATAAAAAAGGGCGACGGGATTCCGTCGCCCAATAAAATCATTTTTCTTTTCTTACTGCATAATAGCAACAGTACGAGAGTACACTCCGATCTGCTGCTTGCCATCAGCTTTGATGTTTGGCATCTTCAAGAACTTGTTCACTTGACGAAGATCGTAAGGGACTTCTGAAGCCACCAACACAAGATTGTCCGTGCCAAGAGGATAAGTCAACTCGATTGGATAATCCTCAAGGTCGATGACACAATTCGCAGGGATCAACAAGTGAGACAATGTCTGAGCATCGTCGATAGGCAAACATTCTGCCATCTCTCCGTTAGACGCAACGTCGATCACATTCACATAAAGAATCTTCGAGCTGTTGTTCTTCACTCTGAAATAGACCTCTCTGCCTGCCTTTGCAGCGACAACGATCTCTCCTGTCTTTGGATCCACAAGATCAAACGACACTCCGAAATCACTCTTTTCGTTGCTGACATTAAACTGTGCCTCACTGTTCTTCTTTGCCAAAATCGACTTTGCGATGTCGCTCTCAATGATGTCGCCACGATATGTACATCCAGCTGCAGAATGGCTGATATTGTCTGTGCCATTTCCGTTGAACAAAGACTTCACCGCATGAGCTACAAACTGAGTGGATGCAGACGATGCACTACCCTGCTCTTTGATAATTGTGCCGACAGACTTACCGTCGACAGCTCCTGTAGCGTATATTTTCTGTGCCGACTTGTCGATGATAGATAAGCTAGCGCCATCTTTCACACGTACAACATCAGACTCCTGAAGCTCAGCACGCTTTGTAAGCGTCTGCCATGCATTTCCTGCCTTTCTCTCAACACTTCCCGTCACTGAGTAGACGAAAAGATTTCCTGCGTATGTTGCCACTGCCATAATAAGCATGCTGGCAACTGATAACATTCTCTTCATAACTTTGTCCTCCTATTCGTTGATTAGTTTCTTTTTGGGAACAATATATAGTTTCCTTGTTTATTCTCAAATATAGGCATCTGCTTGCCGTTTGTAGAAGTACGTACCTGCTGACGGATATATTTCTCCAAACCGTCGATTGTGATATTGCCCTCTTCGTCTACAGCCTTTCCATTGATACCTTCAATCAAAGCCTTCGTGAAGATTCCGTTCTTCCACTCTTCACTCTCGTTAGACTTCTGGCTAGCTGTGCTAGAGTAGAAACCGATGATGCCTGGATCAGCAAGTGAGAATGGCTCTGCCACTGACTTCTGACCGTACATTGCTCCTGAGTGGCAAGCATCCATAAAGATGATGATCTTACATCTCTTGTCCTTCAAACGTTTTGTCGCGCTTCTGATGACATCAAAGTTAACGGCTGTTGAGAACAAGTCCTCACTCTCCGCATTAGCCGACAAGAAATATGTTTCATCGCCCTCCTTAGCTCCATGTCCGGAGAAATATAACAGAATCACGTCGCCCTGCTCTACCTTATTCACAAGCTGAGAAAGCTGCTTCTTGATTGTGCGGTCGTTTGCGTTCTTGTCTGTAACAAGCGCTGCAGTAGCCAAATTCTTGTAATAAGTCAAATTGCTGTTCTGCACCGCGCTCAAGAAATCGGCAGCATCCTTCGACGCATGCTGAAGTTTCAAATCAGCCTGGTCATAATCACTCACACCAATTGAGACAACATGCAATGCTGGTTTGTTAGAGTCAGCCTTATAATACAATCTTACAACAGCAGGATCACTGCTTAATCCCTTGCTGTCTTTTGCGATCAACTGCACTCTGCAGACATCCTCCTTACGTGGAAGAGTAAGAGTGATCTGGTCCGACAACTGCTTCACACCCTTTGTAGTAGGCTGAAGTTCACCATTGATATAAGCCGCGATAGTTGGTTTGCTACCATCAGCTGTCTTTGCCTGATATACGAATGTCATCTCTGGATTAGTGTACTGGGCACCATCCTTAGGAGAGACGATGGTGATTGTAGGTGCACCCGCAGCAACAGGAGTTGATGGTTTCTGCGGAGTCACAGATGGAGTAGAAGGAATTGACGGAGTCGACGGTGTTGCTGGTGCACTTGCGAACAATGAGTTTTTGAATTTTCCGTCGTCAATATTATGGGCCTCCGACGGACGTGTTCCTGCCTTCGGATTCTTCAACTGCCATGCGAAACCAGCCTTCTTAGCCTCAGCTGCAGTAGCGTATGCTGGCTGAACGATCCATTTCTCACCACGGTCCAAACAACCCCATTTGCCACCACGTTTTACAACAGCAAAATTACGATCGGGAGTGAACATACAAGTCTTATCGTAATCATCAAGGAATGGTTTCACAATCCAGTTTCCCAGATAATTCGCAAATCCCTTCTTTCTAGTCTGAGAATCCATAGCCTCATATGAAGTCAAACCAAGTGGTGCATACTCACCCCACTCCTTGGCAGCCTGAAGGATAGACTCTTTTGTCGTCATCACCGGTTTGATGATGTATTTTGCGTCGGCATCAATGGCACCCCAAAGACCTTTATGCTTCACAATAGCATATTCCGATGCTCCAGACAATGTATAAGTATCGTCAATCTCGTCAAACACAGGAGAAATCACCCAATCTCCATAGTAATTGGCGTAACCGAACTTGCCATTACCGTCGGCCGCATCATAAATATAATCCTCGATACGTGCCTTTCTCCACTGGGCGTGAGCTGCCTTGAACGCGATATTCTTGTTCTTGAATACCATCTTTGCAATCACATCTCCTTCCGTGTTGATCACACCCCAATATTTACCCTGACGAACCACAGCATAATCCTTAGAGCCGATAAAAGAATGAGCTGGGTCGACCTCATCATAAACATGTTTGATCACAGTTCGAAGTGTCTTGGGATCCTGGAATCCCCACTTGTTTGTTTTGTTGTTCTTCACTGCTTTAAGTGCCGCGAATGTAGGCAAGCAAAGCAGCAATGTCAAAATTGCTAAACCTATTCGTTTCATATTATATTTCATCTCTATATCAATTTTATATTTTTCTCAAATCAACGTATTATAAGTGCGAAGAGACGCAATCAAGTTGAAAACATCGACATTCGCACAACAATTAGTTTATCAAGTAGACGAAGCTACAGGCTCAACCATTTCCATTTTTTTGCCAGCCACTGGTAAGGGGCAAGGGATTCAAACCACAGCCAAAGCTCACTGCTGAATCCACCCAATCCCACACCGATCATAGCGTAGGTATAGTTGAGATTATATCTGAAATTGATAAATGTCAAACCACCAAGCAGCATCATTCCAAGAAGGAATCCCAGCTGAGTGAAGTTGATGATCATACCATTTGTTTTCTCGTAAGCCTCATAAGCCCAGCAACAGAAATAGTTGAAAGCAAGTGTAATCAACAGACCCCAGATTATCGCCCACTCGGTGCTCATATTCGTGATGAGACGGTGCTCTTTCGTAGCGGTGGCGATACTGTAGGCATGGATCAACGTTCCGTTAATACGGCGCATACCATAAAGCTCGGTAGCGATAGTGTGGTAGTCTCGCAAATCGTCGATGTCACCCACAAGGATGATTCGATCATTCACGTCGAAGCTGTCAAGGAAAAGCTCCATATCCAGAATCTTACGCATATCATACACGTCGACCTGCATCTTCTTATAATTGATCAACTCCTCATCATTTCCACGCTCCTGAAGCATCTTGTATTTGTCAGGATAGCCAAGACGAAGGATCTCTCCGACGAAAGAAGGAAGAGTCAGTGAGTATCCATTTTCTCCTCCAGTGGAGATTGTCACCGAGTCTGGACTGAAATGGCGGACAATTCCGTCTTCAATATTCACGCTGGCATTATAACATACATCGTGGTAGAAAGATTGTTCGACAGCCAACGAGTCGCCCATTTTCACAATACGTTGCGCAGAAACGAAATTTGGGATTCTTGCAATGACGTTGCGGAGGCTGTCATTTTCAATAGAATCCGACGAAATATTGTGGCTGAATATACAATCCATTGCCACTACTCTAGGACCGAACTTCGCAATATAATCAAGACCTTCGGCGATTTCCAATCTTGAATGGACTCCGGACATGTTGACAAAAGCAACATCCTGACAATAATCCAAATCACCCTCTTTTAAGTTCTCCGTATATAAATAATTGTCTGTAAATGCGATAGCATCCAAAGCACGAGCAATCGGATTCAAAAAAGCCCACGAAAAAGTGAGAACAGCGACCAATACGCACACACCAATTGTCACCAATAGGGTGCCCACGCTCTGTCTCATGTAGCGGCAAAATTTCACCATTTTATCACTCATACGTTTCAAATATTCGTAAGAAAAACTAAATTTCCCGCAATTTAATAAAAATATTCGCAAAGCAATAAAGTTGACGCAATTTTTCTAAATAATTATGCGTTACAATTATTAGAACACATCTCTTGCAGTTGCACAGTAAATTGTGCTTTCCTCTTCCCAAACAGTTGTGTAACAAGTTATGCGACAATTTGATACGGTTAAAATCTTCTATCTCACCCCTTGGAGACAAATCGTCAATTTTCAATCATCAACCACTGTGGTCACCTCTTCTATTTCCATTAAATAAAATTAATTATATTGATTGACACATGGCATTAAATAAAATTTAATATTTTTGCATTCGAAATCGTTTAGTCAGTTTATGATTAGACATAGTACAAAAACATTAACAAATAAACAATGGGACCATACATTGATTTGAGATGTGATTTCGGATTCAAATATTGTTTGTCCGACGAAATCATCATGAAATCCTTTCTGAATGCGATTCTGGAAGGAGACGAGGACACAATCACAAGTGTGAAGTTTGAAAATGTGGAGAAGCCAGCCTCGTTAAAGACCAAGAGAGGCGTGACATTCGACCTTCTATGCACCACCGACAAAGGAGACTCCATCCTGATTGAAATGCAGAACTCCTGTCAGAAATTTTTCAAGACACGTGCCAATTTCTACATCTACAAACTTATGGACAGCAAGATCAGCAAGGGACAGAAGTGGATAAAAATGGAGGAAGACATTTCAAAGGTCATCGGGATCTTCATCATGGGCGAGACGATGGCTGGCATCGACAAGGTTGTCACACGCACAGGAGAGTGTGATCTTGACACTGGGGATCTATTTTGGGACAGACATCGAAAATATTTTGTATCTTTGCCCAAGTTCTCTTTGGATGTCAACAACATAACCACAAGAGACATTTGGTTTGACTTCTTCAAAAATTTAGGACGTATGGAAAATATCGACCCATCAGTATACGACCGTGCCGACGAAGGACTTCTTCGTCTGATCGAAAAGGCAAAGATTGGTGCCCTTTCTGAGGAAGAGTACAAAGTTTACGAAGCCAGCATGAAGATTCTTGCCGACGAAATGGACATGGAGGAGCATGGATATGAAAGAGGCAGAAAAGAAGGTGTTGAGGAAGGTAGGAAAGAGGGTATGATTTCGACAATCAAAATGTTTGTTGAGGGAGGGATGCCTATTTCAGAAATAGCAAAACATCTGAAGATTTCAGAGGATGAACTTAACGCTATGCTTGCATAACCCATCGGGGACTTTTTGAAAGGAAAAATCGAGAATGTGCCATCACACATTCTCGATTTTCTTTATTTTCGTGTCTCTGTTTAGAAATCCATATAGATGCCTAATAATCAAGCAACCACAAGGGCATTGTCAATCATTTATGACTGGTTTTCCATCTTCACCAATACCACCCCAACGATTTTCAAGCATTGCTGTAACCATTTCTTTACGTAAACAGAATGACTTTCCATTAACAGGATTCAGACAGACTCCATCGAAAGCTGTCATTAGTGAAGCCAATTCACGCAAATTAGTGAATTTTCTTTGCGAATAGTTAGATGCCAATTCCGACTGGTTCATTGTATTCATATCTGAAAACGCTATAATCAGTTTCATACCTTGAGTCTCCAGCGGTTGGAATTTTATAGAATACTCGCCATTTTTCTGTTCCACATTGCACGGCATATACAAAATGACATTTTTAAGATACTGACAATTGCCCTCTGTGATTGCCTCAAAAAGTTTGAATTCTTGCATTTTCACAGCGACATCTAAAGGAAGACCAGGAGTAACTCGATCCAAATTTACAGGTTCGTCGCATTTTACCATCACATCTTCCACATCATAACCATCCCATTTCATTTTCAAGCTGTCGTTTTCCACTCTGACATGACAAACAGGTATTTGGTTTGATGTGCTTTGCATACATTCCAGGCCTTTATTGACAATAACTTCTCCAACTGTATATTCCAATACAGAATTTCCGTTCCTTTCTATTTCTGATCTTACCAACTGAAATTTCACTTCTGGAGAACAGTCAGAATCATCAAACATGAATTTAGAAGTTTCATAACGTGGTGTCAGATTCTTAAACACTAAAACATCATCATTCAATTCATAATCACCTACTAATGTGACAATTACTTGATATCTTTCTTTTCCTCCGTCTTGTCTTACTACTACCTTTGTTGTGTCAAATTGGCGGAACACTTTTCCATCACGCTCCAATGTGAGTATATCCGAACATTCAGCGAATGAATTTGCATTGATTCTTCCATCGCGACGGGCAAGCCAAGAACCGATTATTGCTTCTTTCATATTTTTTTGATTTTGGAAATAATAAAAGGAGACGCAATTGCTCACGTCTCCTACATTCAATCTTTTCTAATCTCCTTATTTATATGCATTTACAATCTGAGAGATCAACGAAACAAGCGGTGCGTTCCAGTTGAGTGCGATCTCATTTGTCGAGTAGCTGCACGACATGTCTAGATATGCTTTTGCAGGATACTTTACTGTAGGATATGAGCTGTTGCCACAGTCTGAAGTCTGGTCGAGCGACGGGCCACCTACCAAATAACCTGGGATAGGAGTGCTGATACCGTCCGCTACACTTCTACGGTCGTGGATATTTAGAGGAGTTTTTGTTCCGAATCCAGTGACAAAGCAGTATCCTGTCGCATTTGCTCCAAGAATATAGTCGAGACAATATTGTGCTGCCGACAGATATTTCTCTGAATTCAATCTCTTGCATGCCATTGCAAGCACCATACCTGAGTTTGCTACCTGTCCGTTTGAACCCCAGAAATACTCTCTCATTGGCACACGTCCCACACTTTCGTTATAGATTGAAAGAAGGTCGTCCGCAAGCTCTTTGAATTTCTTTTCCACCAACTTGATATCCACCTTCTCCTGCAATGCATTCTCGTTGTGCATCAAAGAAATCAGTCCGAGAGTGCTCACGTCGCCCCAGAATGGAACAGTGAAATACTGAGAGAATTTAAGTATAGATGCATACTTTGCGTCGCCAGTAGAGATTAAAAGCTCTGAAGCCGCCCAAAACTGTTCGTCCTTCATCTCACTTGATGCGTAAGATCCAGTGTTACAATCAGAAGGATTCTGGAACATCACATAATGGCGCTGAGAAGCTGCCCAGTCGTAAGCTTTCTTTGCAGCAGCCAAAGCTTTATCTGAGAAATCCGGATAATCGGTATTGCCTTTATAGACACGTGAAGCCAAAGCCATTGTCGCAGCAAAATCATACGCGCAATCAGCAGTCTTTCCGATCAAGAATCTTTCCTTTCTATCATCGGCTGGCATGATCATATCCGGGAATTGAAGCGTAGTCACTTTGTTGTAGACGCTACCGTCAGCCTCATCCTGCATTGTCAGCATCCATTTCAACTCATACATACATTCGTCGAGAATATCGGCTGTATGGTTGCCGCTTTCCGGAATATTCAAATCAAGATTGTCGAAATACTTTGAATTCAACTGATATGCTGTAAGCAATGTGTGAAGAGTGATTGCCGCGTTCACAGTGTATTTTCCATAATCACCAGCGTCATACCATCCACCCTGGGCGTTGCGATGCACTTTTGTGCCTTTTGCATTTGTATAGATAGTGACCTTGTCGTCTGGGTGGCCCGCCTTACGAGAATAATCGACACCCTTGAATTTAGCGAACTTGCTTTCAATCGGAGTGCTGCAACGCCAGAAGTAGAATCCTTTCATAGTCTGGGTCAACAACTCATCATAAACATGCCCGTCTTTCTGCACTTTGAACGGTTCTGATTCCTTTGTCCCGATTTTCAACTTATACTCTCCAGGAATAGAAAATTTTGTGAAATCAGCCCAAGTGACATTATCACCCGACGCTCTCCACGATTTAGCCTTTGGAAGTGAATCTTTATAAACTACCGTGCCGCTTTTGGCATCAACAATAGAATATTCAGAAACCGATGAATTACAGACCATTGCCTGCTTTACTGCCTGTGCAGGATAACCGATTTGGTTTGCTTGCAATGCTATATCAGCTGCGATTGTCGACATTGGCAATGCCAATGAAGCAAGAAATATACCTTTTTTCAAACTCATAATATAATCCATAATAAAACCCTACTATATGGTTCACTCATTCATCTGCACAATATGGGGAACCACTTTACCAATTCATGCATCTACAAAATAAAATTATCCTCGACAACATTCAAAATAAAAACAAGAAAAAATTATTTATTTCAATCATTTTTGCCAAATACGATATTATCCAACATATTTTTAGTCCGACAATTCCGTCTCCGAATTAAAATGGCATGGATTTTGTGACAAAAAAGAGGAATGTCAAGAGCGAATCAATCATCGCCGCACTTCTATTTTTAGCTTTTCATGTCCATTAGTCGATGATTTTCACTAATTTTGCATAATGTTTCAACCACATATAATTTAATCAATGATGAGAAATAGGATTTGGGGCATCTTTGCTCTGTTAATTACGATATCTGCCCAAGCTTTTGCTGTGCTTAACGAGCAAAACTTAGACATGACCGTTAGCGTGCTGAAAGCGGAACTGGAAAAGACATATACAGAAGAGACTCAGATGATGGAGAGATACGACAGTATCAACGTCAAACAGCACAAAGAAGCATTGAAAACAATCCAAGAGAGTGAAAAAATAGCCTTGATGCTTTACAGCCAAAAACAAGACTATATTTTCGATATGGCATATGCATGTCATGAGGCGACCACACAATATCATAATTTCAAGAAGAAAAGAATGCCGTTCGACATCAGCATCAAAAAGCTTGACAATGAAATCAAACGCTACACTCTCTTGATCGAGTCGTTGGAAAGCATTTCCCCAAGAAAGAGAAAATTCAACATTGACAGTCTTAGACTAGCCAAGATGAAAGAAGATTCTATCAAGAAAGCTGTTGAGCTGGCCACTGCAGCATACGAGGCACAAAAATATGGCAAACCGCAAATCGACTCGACATCTAAGGGTGTGGGAATCAACATCTTTGGCAAACAACTTGGCGGAGACACTTCGTCGACATCCGCAGAGGAAATAAAGAAAGCCATGGAGGCCAAGCAAGACAGTTTTATGCTGGAAAAAGCAAGAGAGATAACCAAAGAGGTGACAGACTCTGCTAACAACATAACCGACACATTCAAGCTTCCTTCCATACCTAAATCCGCAAGAAGATTGTTGATGACTGAACTAAAAGACTTCAGGCTGTCGGAAGCCAGCCAAATAGAAAGAGACTCATGTGTGGCTTTATCTAAAAAAATCCTTGCCAACCTGATATCGGTGAGAGACCATATTATCAAAGACAAAAAGCTGTACGAGCACGTCGAGTCTCGCCTAAAAACTGTCAACGACTATGCCCTTGGAAGATACGAAGCTATACAGCAGAGTATTTTCACCAATGGAGGGAACAACTATCTCTCTGTGATCCGCAACTTTTCCATGCACTACAACAATGCATCCCATGACATAAAAGACAAATATACCAGCAACAATTCTGAAGACTCAGATTGGAGGGGGACAACAATCATAGGCCTTGTGCTAACAGTTTTTGGAATAGTTTTATTAGCTGCAGGTATCGCCATCTTCTTTTTGAAACAATACAGCAAACGTAAGAAGATCAAAACTGAATTTATTCCATATTACGCGATTTCACTGACCTGTTTGCTCTTCACTATTCTATGCACATTGCCACAGATATTCGCAAGTCAGAATTTTCTGGCGATGGCATGTTCACGATTGATCGAGTATATGCTTCTTATCGCAGCCATCACTCTTTCATTGGTTTATCGCACAAAAGAGAATCAAATAAAGAGTGCATTTTCCTGCTACTTCCCGATTTTGATGATGGGTCTTGTGATCATCATATTCCGCATCCTGTTTGTGCCAAACAATCTCGTCGTGATTCTGTTTCCTCCGATGCTTATATTATTCACAATCTGGGGATTCCGTTCAGTGCAAAAACATCATGCGAATATTCCGAAATACGATGAGATATACGCATGGATATCGCTTACCATCATGACGGTGGCCTGCGTCATGGCATGGCTCGGCTATGCACTTTTGGCTGTGGAAGTATTCATCTGGTGGCTCGTGCAGCTCACATGCGTACAGGCTCTGACATTCGCGTCGGAATATATGAAAGCATTCGAGAAAGACAAGGTAGCCAAACATATCCTCAAGAAAAATGGAATCGATGAGTCGTCAATGTCGAAAGAGACATACAATGACATCCTCAATAAAAAGATCATCGAGCTACAGAACAACCAAGGCGACAACATCACCTTCACTTGGTTTCTCGACCTTGCGACTATGTGTCTGATCCCTGTGGCTGCAGTGTTGTCTTTCCTACTCTGTATCTATATCGCCACAGATATTTTCGACCTCACAGCAATGTGTAAAGACATCTTCTTCACCAACTTCCTCGACATCGAAGATTTGTGTCAGCTGTCATTGTTCAAACTTGTTGTGGTGCTGGAATTCTATTTTATCTTCCGATTCATCTCATACCTTTTCCGTTCCGTCTACAAACACTGGAAACTGAAAAACAAGCAGTTGCATGAGATTGAAAGATCCAACATCACTCTCGTGACAAATTTGATCTCGATTGTAGTGTGGAGTATCTATTTCATTTTCATTCTGTTTTTACTACAGGTGCCAAAAAGCGGAATTTCAATCGTGACTGCGGGTCTTGCCACCGGTCTGGGATTCGCAATGCGTGATATGATCAACAATTTCTTCTACGGAATCACACTGATGACAGGACGTGTGAGAGTCGGCGATTTTATCGAGTGCGACGGAGTGAGAGGAAAAGTGGAATCCATCACCTACCAAAGCACACAGCTCATAACTTTAGACGGTTGCGTTGTCGCATTCCTGAATTCAACTCTTTTCACAAAGACATTCAAAAATCTTACCCGCAACCACGGATATGAGCTCGTAAAATTGCCTGTCGGTGTGGCATACGGGACTGATGTGGAAAAAGTCAGAAAAATATTAGAGGAGAAATTAGGTCAATTAAGAGCTGAGAAGACGGGAGTAAAGCCTAACATAGATCCAAGCAAACAGATAAGCGTATACTTCAACGATTTCGGAGACAGTTCCGTCAACCTATACGCTGTGATGTGGATTCTGGTAGAAAATAAATTTGTGATTGTGTCGAAAGCGAAGGAACTAATCTACAACGCATTGAACGAGAACAATATCGAGATTCCATTCCCTCAGCGCGACCTTCATATTATCACAACTCCTTCAAAGCAATAAATGAAGTTGAGACTCCTGCTTTCCATAATCGTGATCTTAGCTGTTCCGTTTTTCGGAATGGCTCAGATGGATTCTGTGGAGACGGCAGCAGACTCTAAATCCAACCCCGACTCTCTCTCCCACACTTTCAAAACTGAAGTAGAAAGAGACACAGAAATATATTATAAAGAAGGTCAAAATCCAGAATCTGAATATATTTACGTCACCGAATATGAAGAGGAGAAAAAATGGATAGATAGAGTGATAAGCCGTTTTCTGAGGACATCGGTCGACTCCAACTACATCACCACCAACGACTATGGATTGCAGGTGAAACTCAGTTTCAACACGTTCAACAGCCAGACCAAATTCAGATGGGAAGCCACAGAAGACACACTGCCAAACTATTGCAGAATCACGTCGGACCAGATATCAAAGATCGGACTTTGGATCGGCTACCGTAATTTCGGGTTAGGCTATAGCTTTGAACTCGGCTCTCTTTCCAAAAACAAAATCCAATACAATTCAGAATTCAGTTTCGACTATTATGGCGACGCGTGGGGTATCGGCATATGTCTCAACTACACAGGCAACAACAACCTTTATTTCAACAACATACACTCCGACATCCCCGACAATTTCCTGGCTATTCTTCGTATGCAGCTCAACACCTATTACGCGCCACTTTATCGGAAATTTTCCTACAACGCGGCATTCTCCCACAGTATGAGACAAGAGAAGAGTGCGGGCAGTCCGCTATTCGGTCTGTCGATGAATACATTTTTTCTATATTCAGACCACTACATAGACCCCGAGGAATTCTCATATATATTAAACAAAGATGTGTGGCAAATTCCATCAGAGATTCACTATTTCGGAGTCAATCTGAATGCCGGGTATGCACACAACTTCGTGACAAAGAAAAAAACACTTCTGCATGTTTCTCTTCTTCCATACATCACATTATTTAAAAAGACAAGCGTCGAATCGCTATATAATGACGGCAACAAAGAGCCCGTCTTCCAATACGGTGCGACAGGGAAAGCCAGTTGGATATGGCAATGTGAGCACCACCTAATCAGCATGTTCGGATCTATAAACTTCAGCAGTCTCCTTAAATCTCCTATCAAAGTGAACGACATAGTCTACCGCATAGGCACATGCTATGGATTCAGAGCATACAAGCATCATAAGCCACATAAGAGAAAAAAGATTAAAAGAAAAAGTGACCGTCTTCACTCAGTTTCACAACCTGATTAGAAAAGCAAAAATGAGGATTGTTAAAGGCATTCCACCCTTAATATATCTCACAAATCTGTCATAAACCACGAAAGAGCCAACGTTTTTTATTTTCATCTTTTATAGGAATAACAACAATTTTAATATATTTGCACCATTATAATGACAATTATATGAGAAAGGAAATAACTACAATGGCAATTGCCTCCCTATTCTGTTGTACGGGTTTTGCACAGACTGAGGGCGAGATAGCATCACAAAACGAACGATACAACCTTACTCTCGAGCAGTGTATTGAGTATGCTTTCGGCAATAGTCTTGAACGTCAAAACCTAAAGCTATCGGAAAAGGTTAGCGAATATTCCTACGAACAAGCGAAGAACAACCGCAAGCCACAGGTCAGCGGTTCCATATCTGAAACACTTTCCCACACAGGACGGGAGAGTGACGTCAACCTTGGAGGAAACGTAGGCATCAACGCAGGAGTGACCCTTTATCAAGGAGGCGCGATAAAAAACAATATAGAGAAGTCTCGTATTGAGGCGGAAGACGCAGTGGTACGCACCGACCAATACGACCACAACCTCATAATCAAAATCCTTCAGTATTTTCTAAACGCTCTTTCTTCTGAAGAGTTGCTACGATTCCAGAAAGTGATACTTGAAACAACAGAGGAGCAGCTTCGTCAAGGAGAAGAGAAATATAAGGTCGGAACAATTTTGGAGAGTGACTATCTTATCCTAAAGGCTCAATACGCTAACGACGAATGTAACCTTCTAAGCAGCCAAATCAACCGAGACAACGCATTGCTTAATCTGAAACTTGCTCTTTCGATGAATCCGAACGCTGAGCTCACCCTCGTCTATCCAGACACAACCGATATGGATGCAATGGCTGAATTGCCAAGCGTGGAGACCGCAATCCAGCGTACACTCGACACCCATCCTGATATGGTATTAGCGAAATCTAATATCGAGGTGGCGAGAATCAACGAAGAAATCACCCGCGCAGGAAGACGCCCTACAATCTCAGCAAGTGCAGGATTGAGTTCAGGACATAGAAACTTCAACGACATCGGCAACCAGTTTATTGACAGATTCAGCCAAAACATAGGCGTATCAATGTCCATTCCGATCTACGACAGAGGAAAGACAAAGACATCTTTGAAAATGAACGAGGCTCAGACAAAGATGGCTGAGGTTGATTTGCAGGAGGCAGAATTAAAGCTCCGCCAAACAGTAGCTGTCGAATGTGCTAACGTGGATCTTGCATACCGTCAATATAAGACCAACGAGAAACGAGCTAAAGCATACAAATCTGTTTACGAGGTCTACAATATGAAGTTCAAATACGGAACCGTCACAAGCGTGGATCTTTTGCAACAGCAAAACAACTATATCAACTATCTTACAGACTACGTAAGATCTAAGTATTCATTCATCCTCGAACGTAAAATATTGGATGTCTATATGGATTATCCGATCAAGTATGAGGCAGTACGTATCAACAAGTAAAAAAAATAAAACATAATACAATGGCAAAAAAAATAGGCATAGGCATTGCAATAGCGGTAGTCGTAGGATTATTGCTATACTTCTTTTGGCCGTCAAAGAAAGAGGTCACTTTCAAGACGCATGTGATTGAGGAAGGAACGATTTCCAAATCTATATCAGCCACTGGATATCTGCAACCTGCAGACAAAGTGGAGGTAGGAACCCAGGTGTCAGGTAAAGTTGAAAAACTTTATGTGACTTACAATTCTAAAGTGAAAAAAGGTCAGGTATTGGCAGAATTGGACAAGTCGACGTTGCTTGAACGTTTGTCTCAGGCAAAATCGTCAAAATCCAGTGCGGAGAGCACACTTAATCTTGCCACACAAAACTACAACCGTACAAAAGCATTGTTTGAGGCCGGTGCTGCGACACAGCAAGCTTTTGATGAGGCAACCAACACATATATCCAGGCTCAAAACACACTTAACAATGCCAACACTAACGTACGTGAGGCCCAAGTAAACCTTGGCTATGCAGTCATCACATCCCCAATCGACGGTGTTATTCTTACAAAACAGGTAGAGCAGGGACAGACAGTAGCGTCTTCTTTCTCTACTCCTACATTGTTTGTGATTGCCAAAGACCTTAAAAGCATGACCGTAGAGGCTAATATCGACGAGGCTGACATAGGCCAGGTAAAGGTCGGACAGAAAGTTGAGTTCACAGTAGACTCTTACATGGGTGAGACTTTCTATGGAGAAGTCCAGGAGATCCGCTTAGATCCAAATGTCACTAGCAACGTCGTCACATATACTGTGATTGTAAAGGCTGAAAATCCAGAGGAAAAACTATATCCAGGCATGACAGCAAGCGTCACTATCTTCACAAACGCGCAGAGTGGCAAACTTGTCCCTGCAGCTGCAATGGCTTTCAATCCTACAGAAGAGTTGTTTGAAGCTCTTGACAAACCAGAAAAGCCATCAAAAGATGGACATAGAGACGGAAAGAAACCAGAAGGATTTGACGGAGAGAAGAGAGAGCGTCCAAGCCGTGAGAAAATGGAAGAAATGAGACAGAACGGACAGAAAGTCTGGATCAAAAACGGAAAATCCATCAGACCACGTTTCATTGAGACTGGATTGAACGACGGTGTGAACGCAATCGTCAAAGAAGGGCTTGCTGTTGGCGACACTGTAGTGTTGTCGGCTCAGGTAGGCGAAAAAGTCAAGAAGGCTAAAGGAGGAATGTCTAACAATCCGTTGACTCCTACTCCTCCACGCGGTAAACGAATGAGATAAAAATATGGCAAATTCCATAATCAGAATCAACGATCTCAAACGTAATTTCATCGTCGGAAGTGAGACGGTGCGAGCTTTGCGTGGAGTGTCGTTTGAAATACAGGCAGGTGAATTTGTGGCAATCATGGGAACCAGCGGTAGCGGAAAAAGTACGATGCTGAACATCCTTGGTTGTCTGGACAAACCTACGTCGGGAGAATACTACATCGACGAAATCGAAGTGTCGAAATTCTCCAACGACAAATTGTCGGAAATTCGCAACAAAAAGATCGGATTCGTTTTCCAAAGCTACAATCTTCTTCCACGCACTGCGGCAATTGAGCAGGTGGAACTGCCATTGCTTTATAACCCAAGCGTAGGTGCGAAGGAACGAAGAGAAAGGGCAGAAGAAGCCCTTCGCCTAGTAGGATTGGAAGAAAGAATGTACCACCTTCCAAGCCAGATGTCGGGAGGTCAGCAACAACGTGTGGCGATCGCACGCGCCATAGTCAACGACCCAGTCATTATTCTAGCCGACGAAGCGACAGGTAATCTAGACACACGTACATCCTATGAAATCATGAGTCTATTCCAGCGTCTCAACGAATCAGGAAAGACAATCGCATTCGTGACACACGAGCCAGACATCGCCGCTTTCACATCAAGAGTGGTGATGCTCCGCGACGGAAGAGTGACCAAGGATGAACCCGTGAAAACAGCAAGTGCTCAGGCAGCTCTAGATGCGCTTCCTGCAAGCGACGACTATTAAAAAATTATGGTATGAATTTCTCGAATCTAATAAAAATAGCATACACGGCTTTGCTCCGCAACACAACAAGAGCGTTGCTGACAATGCTCGGTATCATCATCGGTATCGCATCTGTGATCGCCATGGTCAACATGGGTCAGAGTTCACAAGCACAAATTGAGGAGAATATCTCTTCGATGGGAACGAACCTTATCATGGTGATGCGCGCGCATCAGCGTGGAGGCGGTGTGAACCTAGGAAACGCCAACTCCCAGTCGCTTAAGCTTGCAGACGTGGAAGCGATTAAGGCACAGGCTAAATATGTGGACGCTGTATCGCCATCAGTCAACGCTTCCGGACAGCTCGTGAATGGTTCAAAGAACTGGCCTGGATCGATGCAGGGAGGCAGCGTGGAGTATCTTGCCATCAAAAAGTATGAAATCGCATACGGCACGAATTTCACGGAGCAGGACATCGCATCATACGCGAAAGTCTGCCTGATTGGAAAAACCATCGTCGACAACCTATTTGAAGAGGGAGAGAATCCAATCGGAAAAGAGATCAGATTCGGCAAAATTCCGATGAAGGTCATCGGTGTGCTTGAGGAAAAAGGACAGAACAGTATGGGACAGGATCAGGATGATATCCTTATCGCCCCATATTCGACGGTGCAGAAACGAATTCTTGCACAAAACCACCTCAATATGATCTACGCATCAGCGAAAAATGAGGATGTCTGCCAACTTGCGACAGAGGAGATAGAAAAGATTCTCCGCACAAGCCACAATCTTTCCCCAGACGCAACGAATGACTTTGAGGTACGCACACAGGCAGAGATGTTGGAAATGATGTCAAGTGTGGTCGGCACAATCACGTCGCTACTGACAGCCACAGCCATCATCTCACTTATCGTGGGAGGTATCGGAATCATGAATATCATGTATGTCACTGTGACAGAGCGTACAAAAGAGATCGGACTTAGAATGGCTATCGGAGCCAAGGCAAAAGACGTGCTGTGGCAGTTCCTTATCGAGAGCGGAATGTTGAGCGTCGTTGGAGGAATAATCGGTATTATTGTAGGAATAATCGCCTCCTACGTCATAGCCCAAGTGATGATGTCTCCGTTTGTAGTGAGTGTAGGTGCAGTGTTTATGGCATTCTTCGTGAGTGCGTTTATCGGAATCTTCTTCGGTTGGCTGCCAGCCAAGAAAGCTGCCAAACTTGATCCTATCACAGCGTTGAGATACGAATAGATCAATGCGAAATGAGGAATGCGAAATACAAAAGATTAATCAGAATGATAAATTCATTCTCAGTATAAAATTAGGGGACATCTGATTGTCCCCTAATTTGTTGGCAACGGCAGTCTATCATCTGCGACGATCGCCAACCATAGTCTAACAAATTAAATAACCGTTCCACGGTTCGCAAAACCCAAACAAGGGACGGTTGGCTTAGATAGCCAATGGTTGATTTTCACGCAGTGAAAAACTACCGTTGGCGACCAACCCTAAATTTTGGTAATTATTACCTAAATTCAGATATGAAGCAAAGGCAAAAAAGCAAATACTTTTGTATCAGATAATTCAAATGAAAAGAATATGAAAAAATTGGCGATAATAATTGCGTGCGTAGCTACATTCTTTAGCTGTTCGCAGCAAAAAAAAGAATCTGACATGGAGGACAAGCAAGAAATAACATTCGTAAATGAGTGGGACAAAATTTTTCCACAAAGTGACAAAGTGAGTCATTCCAAGGTCTCTTTCAAAAATCGTTACGGCATCACACTGGCAGCTGATTTGTACAAGCCGAAGAAAGCAGACGGAAAAATGGCAGCGATCGCTATCACCGGACCTTTCGGAGCTGTAAAAGAGCAGACAAGTGGAATTTATGCTCAACACATGGCAGAGAGAGGATTCATCACCATTGCCTTCGACCCATCTTTCACTGGTGAGTCTGGTGGAGAGCCACGTCGCATGGCATCTCCAGACATCAACACAGAAGACTTTCTGGCAGCAGTTGATTTTCTTGCAAACCGTGAAGATGTAGACCCTGAACGCATCGGAATCATTGGTATTTGCGGGTTTGGAGGCATGGCAGTCAACGCTGCCGCAATCGACCCACGTATCAAAGCCACTGTGGCATCTACGATGTACGATATGAGCAAAGTAAACGCTGAAGGATATTTTGGAAGTGAGAACACCCCAGAGCAACGTATGGAAAAGCGTAAAGCTATTGCTTCACAGCGAACAGAAGATTTCCGTGCTGGCAGTTACAAACGTGCCGGTGGAGTCATCGACCCTCTGCCCGACGATGCTCCTTGGTTTGTCAAAGATTACTACGACTTCTACAAAACGTCTCGCGGATACCATAAACGCAGCGGAAATTCAAACGACGGTTGGAACGTGATAGGCTGTCAGTCGTTTCTCAACCAACCATTGTTATGCTATGCCAACGAAATCTTAAATCCTGTGCTACTCATCCACGGTGAGAAAGCCCACAGCCGATATTTCAGCGAATATGCCTTCGAAAAAATGACAGGCAAAAAAAGTGAGGGCAAAAGCATGACTGATGGAAACAAAGAAATCTTGATAATCCCAGATGCTTCTCACGTCGACCTGTACGACGACAAAAACAACAAAATTCCATATGAGAAAATCCAAACTTTTTTTGAGGAAAATCTGAAATAAAATATTTCTGCAATATGGACGATTTATATATTGATTCAGTTCAAAAATTCAACGATTTCTACGGATTCGAAACTCTGCATCCATTAGTCAGTGTTGTTCGCTACGACAAACAATTGCCTGTTGAAGAACTCATAGTGCACTACGGTGTATATGCACTTTTTCTGAAAGAGAACAAAGGATGCAAGTTGTCGTATGGTCGTACAAAATATGATTTTGATGAAATGACTGTCACATCGTTTGCTCCAGGACAAAACATCCATGTGGAACCGAATCCTGAAGTGCCGAATCCCAAATGGACAGCATTGCTTTTCCACCCTGATCTGCTTGCTCGCACTCAGTTGGGACGTCAAATCTCACACTACGAATTTTTCTCATATTCAAGCAACGAAGCCCTACATCTGTCGACAGGAGAAATCGAAATCTTCCGCAGTGTCCTTGCCATGATCCAACAGGAGCTTAAACATGCCATCGACAAACATAGCAGAGAGCTGATTGTCTCCAATATTGAATTGCTGTTAAACTACTGCATGCGATTCTACGACCGCCAATTCATAACACGAGAAGAGATCAACCATGCCACGGTGCAAAAATTCGAATCTCTTTTGAACGACTACATCGACAAATATGCCGAAACTGAAGGAATCCCGACAGTTGGTTACTTTGCAGAAAAATGCAATCTTACTGCCGGATACTTCGGAGAACTGGTGAAGGTGGAAACGGGAGAGACTGCTCAGGATTTCATTGCAGACCACATTGTACAACATGCAAAAGAGTTGCTCAACAACCACACTCTCAGCATCACACAAGTCAGCGATCGTCTTGGGTTCGGTTATCCACAGCATTTCATCCGTTTTTTCAAACGGAAAACAGGCAAGACTCCAACGGAATACAGAGCAGCGTAAGTTTGTCACATAACGTGAATTCGGCAAAACCAACACGGTATCATAAAATAGACATTTCCCAAATAGTCAATCAATTCTATGATCGTAGGGGCATGTTTCAAACCTACCCGCAATAGTAATAACGATCAAACAGAAAACAATGTCAGCTATAATATCTGACACTTGGGAAACCCACAAACAAGTGTGTGTGTGGAAAAGTTCCTTAACGGAGAAAACAGCAACATGGGAAAACACTATTTAATAAAATTACGAATTGACGTTAACATATAATTAAAATCAAAAAACATGAAGAAACTCTTAATATTTTTAATTTCTCTTTTGACAATGAGTGTAAACGCTCAAAACAACAACCAAAAATCCTACAACATGAAAAGCAAAACATTAATAGCCTATTTTTCGGCTTCAGGAACAACAGAAAAAATTGCAAAGAAACTTGCTGAAGTAGCAGGAGCTGATCTTCACGAAATAAAGCCAGAGCAACGTTACTCAAATGCCGACCTAAACTGGCATGACAAACAGAGTCGATCATCTGTGGAGATGGCAGACAAATCGTCACGTCCAGCCATCACCGACAAGCTTTCCAACATGGATGACTATCAGACCATCTTTGTGGGATTCCCTATCTGGTGGTACACTTGCCCGACTATCATCAACACATTCTTCGAAAGCTACAACTTTAACGGCAAAACAGTATTTTTGTTCGCCACAAGTGGAGGCAGCACCATAGACAAGGCGGTTAAAGACCTAAAGGCATCCTACCCTAATATCAATATCAAAAGCGGAAAGCTTCTCAACTATGCAAGTGAGAATGAACTGAAAACTTTTTGCGGAAAATAATCGAACAGATTAAGGATTAATATGAATCCCCGCAGATTTACAGTTCTTCTTATGTCAAATAGACTTGCTGGAATAAAGAGGAGCAACATCAAAAAATCACAGTCATGAAGAAGATTCTTTTTTCATTATTCAGTTTCCTGATCTTAAACATGCTTACAGCACAGGGCAAAACTCTTGTGACATACTACAGCTACACAGGCAACGTAAAAAGCATCGTTGACGAGTTAATCAAAGCACAAAATGCGGATGTCGTTGAGATTCTGCCAGCAGAAGAAGGGCTGAAATATGAAGCTGACAATTATGCCATAGGCAGTGCTTTAATATCTGCCATACGCAATAATCCCGACGTCGCTGAAAGCTACCCTTCCATAAAACCTACAAATATAGATTTCGACAAATACGACAATATCATCATCGCCACTCCTCTATGGTGGAGCAATATGGCAGCTCCGATGCAATCGTTTCTATTTGAGAACGGCAAATATATGGAAGGTAAAAATATCGGATTGATTGTATCAAGTTCAAGCAGTGGCATTCAATCCGTAATAGCAGATGCCAAGCGACTCGTGCCTGAAGGAAAATTCAGCAATGAATTTCTTTGGATTAACGACAAAAACCGTAGCAACATGGCATCACTACTTGGCGATTGGATAACCACATTAAATTTCACTAATTATATGGCTGAAAAATTGCTGATCACCATCGGCAACAAGACTCTCACTGCGTCGCTGCTTGACAACAGTTCCTCACAAGCTATCGTTGCCTCTTTGAAAAAGAGTCCGATCTCTTATGAAGCACACGACTATGGGAATTTTGAGAAAGTAGGATCACTGGGAGAAACATTCCCTACAAACGACGAGCAGATCACCACAGAGCCTGGCGACTTGATTTTGTATCAAGGAGAGAATCTTTGTATCTATTATGACGTCAATTCTTGGAATTTCACGAGAATAGGAAAGATCGACAATATCACACAATCAGAATTGAAAGACTTTTTAGGCAATGGCAACTGCACTATAACGATCTCTCTATCATCCGATTCCAAAATAAATGACATTCCGTCTTCAAAAAGCACCGACCTGACATACGACATGCTAGGTCGGAAGGCCAGATATCCGTCAGATGACAAAATTTATGTTATAGGAGGCAAAAAACTGATAAAACATTGAATGTCATCCGTTTTTTTAGCTCATGACACTATAGTATGAATCCATACAAAATGACAGAAGCAGAATTATACAAAAGTCTCAGTGCACTGACGAAAAATAAAAGCGTATGGGAAGAGCAGATTCCATACGTAGAATCACTATTGTCGGATGATTCAGTGAAAATCAAGTCAAAAGCATTATGGATGCTCGGTGAGATGGGACTTGCGTTTCCATCGTCAATCAAAAGCAGAGTCGCAACAATCGCCTCTTTCCGCAACAGCACAGAGCCTATTCTACGGGAACGTGCCATCAATGCTCTCGGCAGAATCGGACGGGGATGTTTCAATTCCGTCGAGCCATATTGGGATGATCTATTCCGTTTTGCTCACGACGAGGATGCGAGCGTCAGACTGGCTTTCATCTGGGCGTCGGAAAATATCGCCACCAACACACCCGATCCCTACAAGGATCACATGCCACTGTTTGCTGAATTGCTTCACGACAGCGACGACCGAGTCAGGATGGAGGCTCCGGAAATATTCCGTGTCCTCGGGAAACGCAAACCTGATTTTGTCAAACCATATATTGATCGACTACAAAGCATCGCCGAAACAGACAGCAACCGTGTGGTGAAGATCCATTGCCAAGGAGCGATACGTGCAGCAAAATAGAGTTTTTAGAAGTCGTTCAAATTTGTCTAATTATTCTGCAATAGGAGTCATTCTGCGACTAAAAATGAGGATTGTTAAGGGTCTATGTTTATAGATATTGGCCCTTAACAATCCTCGATTTTATAACCAAATTTTCAAGAAATCTGAACAGTATCATAGAATTTGTCGCATTTTCTTGGTTCGTTGATTTTTTTGAGCTATTTTTCAGCGTCTAGTTTGACAAGCTCTAAATATAACATAATGACACATTTTATTACAAAAATCACAACTGCAGGACACCGACTCATGATCCTGTTTCTTCTTGCAGTCGGCATCACATCCGTGCAAGGCCAAATAGAACTCAAATTCAATCTCAACAACCGTGGCGACCTCGTCACGGAAGATCATTATGGCATTTTCTATGAAGAGATAAATCATGCAGGAGACGGTGGACTCTACGCCGAGCTGGTTCGCAACCGTTCTTTCGAAGAAGACATGGATAAACCTATGAGTTGGAGCACAGTGGGCAATGCAGAGATGAGTCTGACGGCAGACAAAATGCTCAACGCTGTTCAGTTGCGATCACTGAAAGTCAACATGAAATCCGCCAATACAGGTGTACGCAACGAAGGTTACTGGGGTATCAATATCGTCGCCGGACGCGAATACGACCTATCTTTCTGGCTCCGTGCCGAAGATAGCTACGACGGCAATATCGTCGCAGAGTTTCAAAACGCCAATGGACAAAATTTAGGAAGCACTTCCATCAACGTCAAGGCCACACAAGAATGGAAGAAATACACTGTCAAATTCAAAGCAACAGGTGCGGATGCCCATGGTTATCTGGCTTTGAAAGGCGACAAAAAAGGAATCATTTATTTGGACGTTGTCAGTCTGTTTCCTCCAACATTCAAAGGACGCAAAAACGGTTGTCGTCCCGACTTGGCTCAGATGTTAGCAGATATGCATCCACGTTTCATGCGTTTTCCAGGAGGCTGCTACATAGAAGGATCATGGGGCGACGGATTCACCAACCGTTTTGAATGGAAGAAGACCGTCGGACCAATCGAGGAACGTCCGGGACATATCAACCGCAACTGGAAATACAAAGTGACCGACGGACAAGGCTACCACGAATATCTCGAATTGGCGGAAGACCTCGGTGCCAACGCCATGTTTGTGGTGAACATCGGTATCGGACACGACTGGAGAGTAGATGAAAACGACATTGATCCTTTCATTCAGGAGGCACTCGACGCCATCGAGTATGCCAACGGAAGCACAGAGACATTCTATGGACGTATGCGTGCACAGAACGGTCATCCCGAACCTTTCAACCTGAAATACTTGGAGATCGGCAACGAGCAGGAGTTTATGCTCAACCGAGACGACTACATGAAACGCTATATGCAGTTCTACAATGCCATCAAAACTCGTTGGCCAGATCTGCATCTCATCGCTAACAGCTATTGGTTCGACGACATCACAGAACCCGTGGAACTGAAAGACGAGCACTACTACGACTCTCCAGAATTCTTCATCAGTCAGTACGACCGTTACGACAACCAGTCCAAATCCACCACACATATATACGTGGGAGAATATGCCGTGACAAAAGACTATGGAACTCTCGGAAACATGAACGCAGCCATAGGCGAAGCAGTGTTCATGCAGGGGTGCGAGAACAACAGTGAAGCAGTCAGAATGATGAGCTACGCACCTATTTTCACACATGAGGACGACTTCAACTGGCGTCCAGACATGATCCGATTCAACAGTTCGATGAGCTACGGAACACCTTCATACTACGTCCAGAAAATGTTCTCAAACAATATAGGAAAACAAAACATCAACTGGACAGAGAAAGGTAACGGTGTCAACCTCGACTCCAATAAGAGTGCAATCGGCATCGGCACATGGTCTACCGCCGCCACATTCACCAATTTTCAGGCGAAGATTACAAACGGCACCGTCATCTCAGGCAATAAGACTGCTTCCACCGACTGGAAAACATCAAATGGATCATGGAACATCAGCACCTCCGCCGGATCATTCAAGCAAACCAACGCATCACAAACAGATGTCCGTTGCGTGACGAGAAACGTCTACGACCTGACAAATCTCGACATGACTGTCCATGCCACGAAACAAAGCGGTTCGGAAGGGTTCCTCATCATCTTCAACTACATCGACGAAAACAACTATGCATGGCTCAATCTTGGAGGATGGGGCAATACCAAACACGCCGTGGAGCAATGCCAAAACGGATTTAAAAGCGTCCTTGGAGAAAAAGCAGGATCACTCACCACAGGCAAGGAATATACAATCCGTATCTTAAAGGAAGGTCAAAATGTGCGCTGCTATCTCAACGGTGAAGTCATCATCAACGCCAAACTCCGTGCATACGGAAACCGCACCGTCTACACATCAGCCAGCATCGACGATGAGACTGGCATGATGTACATAAAAGTTGTCAACCCTACCAATTCAGCTAAGGATGTAGCCCTTGTCCTATCAGGCGGTCAAGCCAAGACAGCTGAAGCAGAGATACTCTCCGCAGCCAAAGGCACAGATGAGAACACAACGGCAAAACCAAAATATATCGTGCCACGCACTCAGCAACTGACCGTCAAGGATGATGGCACGATAGCTTACGAATGTCCAGCCTATTCTGTAGGTGTGATACGTGTGCATGTCGACAATGTCACGCCACCTCAACCAGAACCACTGCCTAATCCTGTCCTCAGCTTTAGCTTTGAAGACGGGAAACCGACAGACGATAGCGGCACATATACTGGCGACCTTGTTGGTAAGGCATCCATCATCACCCTTGATGACGGCAACCATGTGCTCGCCACAGGTCTAAAGGGTGAAGGCAGTTATTTGAATATACCTCTATCTGCAGCCAAACATGCTCTTGGCACTGCAGACGACTATACCGTGAGCATCAATATACTGCAACGTATAGGAAACAACACTGGCAAATTCTGCTGGGCTTACTCATTAGAACATGGCACCGACCAGTATATAGGACTCGTCAACACTGGAGGCAACAGCGACTGGTACTACGAGATCAAGAATGAAAACACAGAAGGTGTGCACTCCTACTCTGGTCTCAGCGTCGGTGACTGGCACAATGTCACCTACACACAGCAGGGCAACGTCGGACGCATCTATGTCGACGGTCACCTCAAAAATGAGATAAACGTGAAACAGAAGCCATCGTCGTTTATCAACGACATCACACGTTTCACCATCGGACACTCTCCATTCACCTCTGACGCGATCATGGAGAACGCGCTGTTCGACGACTTCCTCATCTTCGACACCGCGCTCTCTCCCGATCAAGTGATGGAGATAGGACGACGTGCGACAGCAATGCAGTACACCGACCGTTTAGAAAATCCGGATGCAGAACGTCAGGCATTAAAGAACTTAGTGAAGGAAGTAAAAAACTACGTCAACGAGACCAAGGACAATGAGCTCAAGCAAGCCTATACCACAGCGACTCGTGCGCTCAACTCATCAAGTACAACTACCGTCAACAGTGCATACGTAGCGTTGACGGAAGCTGTCGCAAATTATAAGCAGAGCCAGTTGAGACTTGCGCAGAACGGTCAGCCAGCCGACCTCACTTGCCTTATCACCAACAGCTCTTTCACTCGCTACAACGTGGGATGGCAGGGAGCGGATCTCAGCGTCGCCTACAATGCTTATGCCAACGAGACAGCAGAACAGTTTTCACGTCCATTTGACATTTGGCAGGAGATCACTGGACTTCCAGCAGGCGTCTACACCATCAGATGTAAAGCTTTCTACAGAGCAGGATCAATCAGTTCGGGATATCAAGCATGGCAGGACAACGCAACGTCGACTCGCAACGCGCAACTCTATGCAAACGATGTCGCCACTCCGCTGCCAAATCTGTTCCGTTCGTCCGCCTACACATACAACCCATACACATACCCTGATAATCTCACCCAGGCATCCTCCGCACTCAACGACGCGAACGCTTACACTCCCGTCTCTGTAAGCATTAAAATCGACGAGGGGGAGACGTTGCGACTGGGTATTCGCAAACAGTCCACTATATCCGCAGACTGGGTGGCATACGACAATTTCCAACTCTTCTACGTGGAAAATCTTACAGACGTCAAAAATATCAGCGTCGAGCATACCAGCAACGACGTCTATGATATTCAAGGCCGTCTCGTCCGCAAGGATTCCAATCTGACAGGTATGCCAAAAGGAGTGTATATCATCAACGGAGTAAAATTATTGGTTAAATAATGGATATTTCCCTCTACTCCACCCCGTCTACCTTCGACGACATCATACTCGTCGCCGACGGGGATTATCTTACGGGACTGTATTTCATCCATTCGCAAGAAGGGAAGAGATATCTGAAAGATGGGCAGGAAGTCGACCTGCCTGTTTTTCAGGACACACGACGTTGGCTTGACAGTTATTTTTCAGGGCATCAGCCAAATTTCACTCCACGTTACAGATTGGATAATGCCACATCATTCCGCAGAGAAGTGTCGGACATCATGTGCGGCATTCCATACGGCAAGACAGTCACCTACGGAGAGATAGCCACACAAATAGCGGAAAGACACGGAGTAGAGAGGATGTCAGCACAAGCGGTGGGCGGTGCGGTAGGTTGGAATCCTATCTGTATAATCATTCCCTGCCATCGGGTTATGGGGGCAAACGGCAAACTCACAGGCTACGGAGGAGGCATCAACAATAAAATCGCACTACTTCTGCATGAAAAATCATTTTGGATAAATTGAAAATACAAGTTTTGCTATCTGTAAATAAAAGATTTCTTTTGCATCCAAAGTGGTGCATTATATCCAGTTCTTATAATTAGCAGCACTCTTCAAGCGAGCCGATACCCAACTAAATCTACCTCAAAAAGCATAGATTTAGTTGGGTATCACCATATTAAAATAGGATTGATTACTTGATATATCCCCTAAAGGGGAATATTCTTCCGTCATAATATATATCTACCGATATATTACACCTAAAGGTGTAAGGAGAGCGAATGATCAGAATGGCAAAAACCTGCCAGTGCGACGGCAATACGCTTCGTATTCCTCGCCGAAATCACGACGGAGGCGGCTCTCTTCCGTACGCACCTGCACCAACATTATCACCACGAAGATGATAAAGACAGCCAATGCCTGCCACGTCCACAGCCATGTGCAAATGCCAATCAAGTAGACGAAGGTGCCTGTCAGCATAGGATTACGGCTTAATCTATATGGTCCATCTGTCATCAGATGCTTGGTGCGTGGTGCCACCTCATGGTCGAACGCATCCATCGGATTGCCATTACCTTTGTAGCGCATATAAACAATAGACCACACACTTATCGCCAATCCGTCAATCGCCAGAATCGCACCGATCACAAGCCTCAACGTTTCTGCCGGGAACAATTCTGGTCTGCCCGACACTAGCCACATGATGGATGGAATCAGACATACAAATAGTATTCCTCCTAATAGGTAACCGAAAATTTCCTTAAATGTTTTCATAACTTTATATCTAATTGCATTTTAATTCTGTATATGACAAATCATAAAATGAGTTTTCTCTGAAAGCTTCTTTCCTCTGTGGTTTTTTATTGTCGCTCGCCCTTACGGGCTCGCGATGGTGGGAGAGGTAAGGGCGTTCCGCCCTTTACAATCCTCTAATTCTATCCTCCACTTGCTTAATCTGTCATCTATAAAAGCAATCGTTATCCCATCTTATAGGATTGGTTTCAATGTATTCGGCGATGCGATTCATTTCATCTTGATTGCGAACAATATGATCGTGATAACGTGATTGCCATGCAAATGGAATATTGTTTTCATTAGCAAAACGTGTGACAGCCGATTTGATGCCACGAATCACCGAACCCAGATTCTTCGATTGTGGTCCAAACTCCTGCCCTTGCTGTATTCTATCCATTCTGTCGGCCTCCTGCCCTTGCCCTTGTACGGACGCATTGCATGCGTCCATTTTTGCACCGGACCCGGACGCATGCGATGCGTCCCTACAGGATACGACAACAATCAGATGCACATGGTTAGGCATGATTACATACAATGGAATTGAAACCTCGCCACCACGAATCTTTTCCGTCTTTTCTATCTCTTGTTTTAACATTTTTCCAATCGATGTCATCCGCATCTCTCCTCCATACACCTCGCCGAAAAAATGGACACGATCCTTAGTGCATATAGTTACAAAATATTCTCCACCCTTATAGTCGTGCCATTTTGCACGAGGCGTTTTGCGATCACGCAGTAGCATAATTTTGAAGAATTTGTTTTATTATATTTTTTATTGTCGCTCGCCCTTAACAATCCTCATTTGTATACCATCAACGAAGGAACATGATCTTCTTGCCATCTTTTATATAGATGTTAGCAGGTTGTAATGAAGAACCCCTTCGTCCCAACAGATCGTAGTAGAATCCATCTGGCGATTTCTGCGAAACTGCATCAACTTCTTTAATCTTAGTATATTCACCAAGATCGCCAACCAACGTGCCGTATTCAGCCCATGCTGATGCCTCATACTCGGCAAGTGATTCTGCATAAACATGGATGATTGGTTTGGATGAGAACAGGTAGTTGCCGATTGCCGGTGGTGTTTTTGCCTTAACATAAACATGTTTCACCTCTGAATTGTAGAACACTCCTTGACTCAGTCTTTTGACATTCTCTCCTATCTCCACCGTCGACAATTGGCTACAGTAAGCAAACGCATCCAATTCTACACTTACAACATTGTCTGGGATTTGGACGGACATCAATCCTGACTGAGCAAACGCATTGCTTCCGATAGACGTGATGGTCTGTGGCAATGTCAATGACACAAGTCCACGATGGTTGTAGAATGAGTAAGCTCCCATGTCGTCGTCACTCGTAGTATAGGTCTCATAATAAGCATCTCCACCACTCACGATTGTTGCTTCAGAAAGATCTATGGATTGCAGATTTCCAGCTGCCACAAGTTGACGCAGATATTTGATATCAGTCCCGTTGATCGGACCGCTGATTTTAGCTTTTACAGCCTGAGGTGAGAGATTGTCTGAAAGATTGCCAGCCTCCGTCATGCCGACGGTTTCAACGCCAGAACCTGATTTCGCCACCTCGTGCATCGTGCCGTCTAAGTCAACTGAATAGATGGTAAAATCTTCGTCGACGCAGGATGGAATGCAGAAACGCAAAGCATTGGCCGCATAGACCATCTTTCCATCACTGTTGAGTGCCACAAAACCTATACCGCCAGAGCCACTCATGGCATAAAGAGAATCAGCCTGAATATAGGTGTATTGAGACGGTTGGGATTCACCTGAAAGAAAATCTGTGAACTGGCCCAAATCTCCGCACTGACCTATTTGATCCGAGCCAGAGCGTTTTCCATCCTTCGCCACAAGGAAATCCGTCGCAGGAATCTCCTCCACACGATCCTCAATGAATAGAATCTCCCTGTTCTTCTTCGGATATTTGGAAATCTCCTCCAATGTCTTGTCTATGTCCTCTTGGGTGACGGTGAGATCGTATATTCCGTAATCGTCTATTGTCAGGTTGCAAGGTTCGAAGAAACCCCAAGCTGTGAAAAAGTCAGTCAAATCCTCTTGTGCCACCTCACAAACCTTTCTGACAAACTTTAATGAGCTGTTGTTGGTGTTAGTCCATAATTCCAACGGATCTTTTCTCAGCTCTTGGAAAAGTGTCGGATAAAAGGACATATTTTTCTCCGCCTGGTGATAGTAGAGATATAGCTGATAGTACATTCTCATTTTGCTGGTGACATCTCTTGAGAAGAAAGGCACACGGTGAGCATAGTAATTCATCGTTGTCGCAAGCGGATGTCCTTTTGTTGTGGTGACACCGTCGAGATAACAGATCACATTAGAAAATAGATTGTTGGAAACCTCCGTGCAGCTTTCCAGGTTGATCGCACCCTGGTTGTTATGGCCACATTCATGAGCCGCGCACCAGTCGTCCAGTCCGGCCTGTATGACAAATGATTTTCTGATGCAATCCACTGAATTATAGGAAGTACGGTAAGGGCAAGAATTGGCATAGCCATCATCAGTAGCCTCTCCTTCTATCGCAAAATTCGGATTATTGTAATAAATTGGGAAAATTGCCTCTCCTCCGGTCAGACGGAATGGTGCGACAGCACGACGTCCTGACGCCACCGACTCACACATTCCCATCAACTCCTTTTCCCAGACAGTGAGGCTGTCAAACCATACCACACTGCTTTTTATAGTAGAAGGGAAAACCTCTTTGTAGGTCGACGTCTTGAAATTGAGGATTGTCTCTCCTCCTTTTACAGTAAACAAATCATGTGTCGCATTGTTAAGAAGTTCCACATAGTCGTTGTCGTTATGTCGAGCCACATCATAATAGCCATTCACCACTCCACCCTCGACATGAATCTTGATGTCCGGCCACTCACTTAGCTTTTTCGTTTTCGACCGTGTGTCTGCAGTATACACTATATAATACAACGCATCTTTCTGTCCATCAATGATATTCAATCCCTTAGTCAGCTTGTGACCAGTCTTGGCATTTCCAATAAGATCGTTGTTGACACAGCCAGCAAAATAGAGCGTCGCATCAGAAGGAATATCCTGATCCACGAAAACATATAATGGGCTGTCGTCCGACGCATAAATTCCCGTCGGATTACCCATATACGAACCACCTGTAGCCATCATCGCTCCATTCCAATAATTCGCGTCGCTATACGCTTTATATTCACTGATACGGAATTCCTTTTCGTGGGCTGCCCAACTATCGTTTTTAATTTTCAAAATCATGTTGACTACAGCATCAGGGAGGCTGTCGTTTGTCATTTCATGCATTAATCCGTCGACATGCATTGAGGCATATTCGCTTTTAAGCTCTGTACATGCCTTATCAACAAAATATTTGTCGAGCGACGTCTTCAGAATAGACGACGTCATATCCTGAGGATAAAAATCTTCCAAATTTCCGACAATAGTACCAAACTCATTCCAGTCGGAATCAGCAAAATCGTCTTTCATATCCGAGTAGACGCAGATAGTAGGGTTGGAAGAGAATAGATAATAAGTGATGGTAGGTATGGACGAAGATCTCACGTAAACCACCTTGACAGAAGAGCCGAAGAAAACACCCTGCTCCAACTTGTTGGTTTTCCTTCCAAGCACAACAGTGTCCAAAGCGTTGCAATAGGCAAAAGCATCAAACCCCAACGTCGACACCTTATCCGGAATTTCTATTTTCTTTAATCCTGATTTTGAAAAAGCCTTGGATGAAATATACGTGATTGAATTAGGGAGACTAATATATTCCAGTTTTTCACACTGATTAAACATACACTCTCCGACAATGTTGTCGTTCGTGGTAAACTCCTCATAGTAGGCGTCACCGCCGCTCACAATGGATGCGTCCGACAAATTCAAGGATGTAATGTTTCCATTGTTTATTTGTTGACGAAGATATTTTATATCAGAGCCGTTGATCGCACCATTTATCTTGACATTCTTGTCCATTGTTGTCAGCAAAGCCGGAAGAGATCCAGGCTGTGGCACGCTGACTATCGTTTCTGCCCATAAGGAAGAAACGCCACAGATGGCGAAAATAAACAAAATCGCCAAAGTCTTTATAGTATGATTTGCTTCCATAATTAAACCCTTTTGATTGCACTTAATTATTTTTCAGACTCGCAAAGTAGATTTTTTCTTTGACAATCCCAAACGGATCAACCGGTTATTACCAAAACCATGTTGACAAACATTTTGTATTAACACTGCCCCATTTAGCGACACCCCCTTCCAACTGCGAGCCAAAGGCGAGCAAATATAAAAACCACAGAGGAAAAAGTTCTCAGAGAAAGTCTACGACTTTTTTTGAGGGGAAAGAGATAGGAAGCCAGTCAGGATGGGGAAATGCCTTTTCTATGAATCTTCATTATTGCAAATCCGCAGATTACAATTCGTCAAGTCAAATTTTCGACCAAAACAGCTGGAATTTTGTGAAAACTGAAAACATTCTCCATCATGCGATTTGCAACGTCTTCCTACAATATAGTTGCCGACGCGCTCACCAAACAAGGGTATGATCTGTATTTCTACAAAAAATAAAAAAAGCACCGTTGAAATGGACTTTTTTATCAGAAATACAGAGAGTCTGATACCAATAGAGGTGAAAGTAAAAGATAAACCGACGCCATCTCTCAACAAACTTATTGAGAGCAAGAATGTCAACTATGGAATAAAACTTTGCTACAAAAACTTCGGATTCAACGGCAAATTCTACACAATTCCATATTTCGCAGTGTTCTGCTTGAAAAGGTGGATAAAAGAGAAAGCAAAAATAAATCCGCACCATCCATAAGGACGATGCGGATTCACACGCTAATCATGTCATAGAATTATTTTCACAGAAGAAAACACACCTTCGGAAGAGAATGTTTTTGTGTGTTTGAGAGGATTCTGAAGCCTTTGACTTCTCTATTGTCGTTAACAAATATCATTTTGCCACGATTGCAGAAAAAGATCTTGGAGATTTTCTCCACCTTTCTTTTACATTCCTTCCGACTATAAATTAAGTTTTCACTGCAATCTTACAATTTTTCTAGCTTTACGACTATGAATCGAGATGGAAAAATCTTGCAGAGATGAGATAATCCATAAGTATGACGAGATTTTCGGGAGGGAAAGAAAATAATTCATAATGCATAATTCGTAATTGATGGGAAACACGTCTACGAATTTTAATTTGACCGTAGGGACGATCCATTGTGGTCGCCCTGACTTGGATATAAACGTAGAAATGTCTCAATACGATGTAGAGACGCATGTCCATGTGACTCTACAGATGGGCATTCTCCAATTACGTCGTTAGGTGTTTTACATCGGTAGCAAAAAATAAGACGGGAATTTTCTTCCCGTCTTACCGCCAAATCTATTTTTTCACCTTTTCATCGGATATTTTATCTCATATAATGTCTGAACCATATCTCTGGGACTTCCCTATTTGTCAATGCCAAGTAGTCGGATTCTTTGCATGAGACGATGCGGTTGCCATCACGACCTGGTATCTCCACCCACCATCTTCCGTTCAATGGATTGGAGTAGAATTTAACCTCTGTATTGGTGCGTGAGTCGAAAACTATTAATTTGCGATAGTTGTTGATGTCGTTCACCGGATAATCATTGTAGCGGTGATCAACACCATGAAGATAATGCCACACAATCTGAGCAGAAAGGGCAAGAGACGACTCATTTTGGGCGTATACATCGGAGATATAGAACACTGTGGCCCTATCGCTCAGCCCTGCAAGCTTTGCCAAATGACATGCCTCTTCTCCATATAATCCGTTCGGCATCGCCACACATGACGGCATGTCGGAATTGCGGACTGCACGAGCTGAAATAGAAAACAGATCATTGTCGCGAAGCAATGGCTCTATATTCTGCACATTGTCCTGCACTTCCGCCAAACGAGTGAAACATATACGTTGGTCGTCGGCTCTGGATATCTTGTCTTCCGACGACAAATAGGTCTGATAGCCTAACACATCTATGCAATCCACCTGATTTAACTTTTCTATCTCATCAAAAGCAGACAGCACACCACCACTCTTTTCCAGTTCATCCACTCCGCTCAACGTAAGCAGTGAATCAACCTTGACGATATTGATTTTCCCGATGGATTGGGACATTCCTTTCACAATTGGCAAATTACAATAGTCGCCACCTCCAATAATGACCACCTTCTTTCCTGCCTCCACAAGTATCGACACAACGTCTGCAACAGCTGCCATTGGCGACTGATCGTTTTTGACATTGATATCACCCAAATCCGCGATCTTCACATTGTGGAAATCTCCACACAGTCGGTAAAGATATTTTCTCACTCCGTCGGGAGCGTCAGCTGAAAACGGATTATATTTTTGTGTCCCCCATGCGGATGGTATGCCCACAATAGCCACGTCATAATCGTCGGGACAGGCAGAGACAAACGACGAAAAATCATTTGCGTCGTCGACATAATGAAGAGGAATATCCTCCACCTCTGGTTTTCTGAAATATGCTTTTATATCCTCCATTTTCTACTTCATTACCGTATAGAAAATTCGAGGAACTGGCGATTCAAACGAAATTATCTTCCCATTCATCGGGTTTTTTATCGCCAGATACGTTGCGTGAAGACACAGACGCTTCACACTTGTGACAGGAGCCCCATACTTCACGTCGCCAACAATTGGATGTCCGATCGACTGCATATGCACACGAATCTGATTTTTTCTTCCGGTAGGGATTTCACATTTCAGAAGAGTACGTCCGTTGCCACGCTGGATAACCTTGTATTTTGTGACAGCATACATTCCTCCATTATCATAATTATAAGAATGGACGATATATGTCTTCGGATCTTCTTTCAGCCAGCTTTCCACCGTATCCTCATCCTTCTCCACAATACCCTCCACCAAAGCATAGTACACTTTCCTATGGTCGCTGTCGTGCCAATGGGCTTTCACCGCCTGCTGCACCTCAGGAGTTTTAGTGAACATAAGCACTCCGCTTGTGTCACGGTCGATTCTATGCACCGTATATAATGCATTCTGACGGTTCTGACGCTTGACATAGCCGACCATCACCTTCAATACAGTATCCTCTGCGGCATGATTAGGTGCTGGCACAGAAAGTATTCCCTCCTTCTTGTCGACGACAAGGAAAGCGTCATCCTCATATATGATGGAAATTTTAGGATGAGAAAATGTGTTTTTCTTACCCGTGAAGCAGACATTGATTTTCTGTCCCTTCTTCAACTCGTAATCGTAGCGAGTCTCGATAGCACCGTCTACTGATACCAATCTTTTCGACAACAGACTTTTTATATTATTACGGCTTGAGCCAATTTTCTGTTGCAAAAATTCAAACAATTTCGCAGGTTCGCTGACAACAAAATCAGTGGAACGCTCACGAATAAAGTTTTTTCTACTAGTTGGTTTTATCATTGCAAAATAAGTTTTAATCAAATAATGTAAGTTGCGCGCCATCACGTTTTCTGCCAAGATGGTTGTAAGCCAACTCCGTGGCCTCTCTGCCTCGTGGAGTACGCTTTAGGAAACCTTCCTTAATAAGGAATGGCTCGTACACCTCCTCGATCGTGCCGGCATCCTCTCCGATAGCAGTGGCAATAGTGGAAAGTCCGACAGGGCCTCCCTTGAATTTGTCGATGAGTATGGCAAGAATCTTAGTATCTGTCTCATCCAAGCCATACTGATCAATATTGAGAGCACGTAATGCTTCGCTTGCTATTTTAGTGTCGATCACTCCGTTTCCTTTCACCTGAGCAAAGTCACGCACACGTCGCAGAATAGCGTTCGCAATACGCGGTGTGCCTCGGCTACGGCTCGCGATTTCCCCTGCCGCCTCCACATCACACGGAGTATAGAGTTTGGAAGCGGAACGGCATATAATCTTAGTAAGGACATCCTTGTCATAGTATTCCAGATGGCAGTTAATTCCGAAACGGGCTCTCAACGGGCTTGTCAGCAATCCGCTTCTTGTAGTAGCTCCGACGAGAGTGAACGGATTCAACGGTATCTGCAACGCCCTTGCATTCGGACCTTTGTCTATCATAAGGTCGATTCTAAAATCTTCCATCGCAGAATAAAGGAATTCCTCAATCACAGGCTTTAAACGGTGAATTTCGTCGATGAAAAGGACCTGATTTGGCTCCAAACCAGTCAAAAGTCCAGCCAAGTCCAAAGGTTTGTCGAGCACAGGAGCAGATATAAGTTTGAACCCAACCCCCATCTCATTGGCAAGGATGTTGGCAAGAGTTGTCTTACCCAGACCAGGAGGGCCATAAAGCAAAGTATGGTCGAGCGGTTCTCCACGCATCTTTGCCGCAGCAACGAACACCTTCAGATTCTCAAGAATTTTCTGTTGGCCAGTAAAATCCTCGAAGGAAAGGGGGCGTAATGCGATTTCATAATCCTGTTCACGCTCCTCTGCGGCATTATGTATGTCAAGTTCTTCGATATCTTCCATTGCTTAAATCGACGGTACAATCTTTCTTAAAATCTCTACCACCTTGTCGGCAGCCTTACCTTTGCCAGCAATAGTCTGTATTCTCGACTTCACATACTGGAATCTCCATTTGTATCTGACAAGGAAATTAAATGAGAATGGAAGAGAAAGCAACCAACATACAGTAAACACTACAAACGACAATGTATCTGCGAAATAATCAGGCACGAAAATCGCATACAATATTATATATAGCAGATATATGAACGGAAGGATCAAGTATACGAATCCAAGCAACAGGCTTGCCTCAAATCCCGTATTGTGTGCGAGTTTATACGCCACAGCCTTAAACAACAAATATGGGAATCCATTGAACACTGCCGCATAAAGGGCAAGTGGAGAGGCTCCGATCAAATATAAAATAGATGTGATCAACTTGGAATCAACTTTATGAGGCTCCTCATAAGCTCGTGCATAAAGTTCCACCATATTGCTGTCTCCAAGCCACTCTTTGACAGCCGACTCCAATTCCGGCAAAAGCGGATTATTATTCACCACAGCCTCATCAAGCTGTGTGGAGATTCGCTGACGCACCTCCAGACGGTTTGTCTCATTGTCGTCCCAATCCTTCGATTCAAGCATCTCCTCTGCATACGCGTAGGACGAAGCGTAAATAGTGTCATAGTATTTTTCAGAGACGATATGGTGAATCAACGGTTTCATACGGTTGTACAACTCATCTCTCACCTTATTCTGAGTCACCGCCTCATTTGCCAAATAATCCTGATAATAGTCTGCAATACGGATTGGCTTACCAAAGTTGATCACCAAATGGAATCCGCTATGGTCATAGTGTCCATAGTCTATTCCCGTCGGCACAATAAGAATAGTCTCACCTTCCGGCTTTTGTTTTTGGGCTGCGAAAGCAATACGGAACATTCCTTTCACCAATGGGCGAAGACGGCGATATTCATCCTGTCCACCCTCAGGCATAAGGCAGAAATACTCATTATGGGCAAGCACCTTGACTGCCTGCTCGAAGCTCTCCTCGTTCTTTTTCAGATTACTGTATCCGTCACGCATACGGTAGGCTGGCATAATTTTGAAGAAGTTTAATGCCTTTGCCACCAATTTATTACCGAAGATAGAAGCTTTAGCCAAAAATACAATAGGAGCAGGCGACGACCATAGCAACGCCATAGCGTCAATAAAAGCATTCTGATGATTAGGGGCGAAAATCACCGACGCATTTTCAGGAATAACCTTCTCATTATTCACCTCAGTCGATGAAAACCATCTGCTGTATATTGTGTTACTGTAGACTCTCAGCAATTTGTAGAAAAAGGGAGTCTGATACATTTCTGCCATAATATCTCCTAATAATTAAGAAATCTCCTTATCCGCAGGCGACGAGAATTGCTCCGGATAAAGTATGATAAAACTATTGTCTGCAAAATATCGGCCTAATTGCTGCGGCAGTTTCTCAAACGCAGGCAAATAGGAATCGTTGTTTTTTCTCGACGACACAATCACAAGAAGATTATCCGACTCCAATTCACGTGTCAGGATCAGGAATTCATCCCAATCGTCAAGAATTTCATATTGAGTAGGCACACCAAACTTATTTCTGCTTGCCAGTTCCTTGATTTGTTCAAGAGTATCAGCTGGAGCGAAAAATTTAGCTGAAGCGCCAATCTGTTTACATATATTTTTTACTCTGTCGTACCATTTCACAAATCCGATTTCAAACTGTGCTTTCGGCGGAACAGCCACGACCACCCTGCGTATCGTGCTCAGGGGTTGCACCGCCTTCACAACCATAACCATCTGGTTGGTCAATTGAAGCAACTTCTCCGTCTTCTCACCAAAGAAAGAATCGGTAAATGTATTCTTATGATGAAGTCCTAATACGATGTCAGTAATATTATTTTCTTTTATTGTGTGAATCATACCCATTGCGACATTAGTGTCGTATCTGGAAATCATCTTCACGGAATTATCTGTTGCCGACGCGATACGAGCCGCTCTTTCAAGCAGTTTGCGTCCGTGATCCATTCCGTTGTTTGGTGAGTCATCGGCGACGTGAAGGGCATAAAGTGGTTCCTTCGATTTCTTTGTCTTCAGTATCACAGCAAGTTCCATCAGCCTCACCAAATTATCAGGATGATAAAGTGGAACCAGAATTCTGTCGGCCTGCTGTGCCTTCACAATCTTCTCGTCGATAGTCTCCGACTCTGTCGAGATCTTCTTCGACATTCGTTCAGTCACCGTTGACGAGATGACACAAGTGACAAGAATCATAATGACCGTACCATTAAGGATGTCATTACTGAAAATACGAATCAACGATCCATCATCAGCAAATTTGATGACAGTGTCGTAGCCAATCTTCACTGCTGCCAACGTTGCTGCTGCCTGAGCTGTACTCAATCCGAAAATAAGGTTTCCCTCTACCTTTTTGAGATTAAATGTGCGCTGAGTGATCATCGCCGCCAAATACTTTGACAAATTTGAGACCACGCACATCACGACTGCCACTATCAATGTGTTAGGACCAGCAAACACTGCTCTTAAATCAATAAGCATTCCGACACCTATCAAAAAGAACGGAATGAATATTGCATTACCCACAAACTCCAACCTGTTCATCAAAGGTGAGATTCTTGGGATAAGTGAACTGATCGCTATACCGACCATAAAGGCTCCTATAATCGCCTCAAGTCCTGCAAGTTGAGCAATATAGCCTCCCAAGAAGACAAGTGCCAACACAAATATGTACTGACCTACACTGTCATTCACCCGTTTGAAAAACAAACTGGCAAGACGTGGAAAAACGAATATGATAATAAATAGGAATATACAAATAGCGATTGCCATACGAACCCAGAAGAAACTGTTGATCTGACCTTTCGCCATACCGACAATCACAGCCAGCACCAACAAAGACAATGTTGTGGCGATCATTGTTCCTCCAATGGTTATACTTATGCTACGGTTCTTATTTACACCATATTTGCTGACAATCGGATAGGATATCAGCGTATGCGACGCATACATACTGGCGAGCAAAAGAGATGCCACCAACAGATAGTATTGCGACGTCATTTCAGAAGCTTCCGTGACAGTCGAGTCGTATGGCACCACATGGTGGGGTATATATTGGAGCAAGAAATAACTGCTCAACGTACCTATCACCATCGGCAAAATAAAGGTTATTCCGCCAAAGAAAACTCCCGCCTTACGGTTTTTCTTAAAGTCGGTAATATCCATCTCAATACCAGCCAAGAACATGATGTACACCATGCCGACGGTGCCATAAAGTTCAAAACTGGAATCTCGAGTCAACACGCCTATTCCATGTTCTCCCAAGATTATTCCCGCCAGAATCATCACGATGATGTTTGGCAGTTTTAACTTCTCCGATACAAACGGAGCAAAAAGAATCACGAAGAGTACGAGCGAAAATATGAGTACCGGATTGGTTACCGGCAAACTCATACCTATATGACTGAATATTGTATCCATCGCTCGTCCTTCTTAAATATCATTAATCCTTATTCAAGCAGTATCCGTAAACAGTGACGTTTCTAAGAGCAAAACCCAATTTTCTTCCATCATGATTTTCTGGATTATACTTGCCTGGTTTCGCTGCATTTTCAAATATAAACATCATGCGTATAGAACCGTCTGCACCAAGATTCTCCTTTGGCACATTAACAAAAACAGTGCTATTACCGTTTGTTGAGAAATGAGAAATTTTCTCTCCATTCACCTCGACGTCAAATCTCAAAGGCTCATCTGGGCATATTATTCTATCAACATCCAATTTGACAGTCACTTCCGCCTTAGGAACCGCCATCAACTCAATTGTTGCAGTATCGCCATTAGACCAACGTCCAAAGTCTTCATTACCTGAAAAACCAGAAATTTCACAACCTGGATTTTCCTGGCAGAAATCATAGAATGAATACAAATGCTTTACATTTGACTCACTTTTCACTTCTGTTGTAACAGAATCTGGCGATTTCTCTTCTTTTGTGGAACAACAACACAAAGCTAATGTCATTCCCAAAACATACATGACACGTTTCATTGGCTATCGCTTAAATTTAATCTTCTGTCTCTTCCACTTCGTCTACAGCAACTCCATAGAGAGTTATACTAGATATCGCCATTCCTAACAAGCGAGAATCATAAATTTCTGGATTTACATCAATAGGTCTTTTAGGGTTCAATATCTTAAACACTAGATTAAGATTATCATTGTCGCCAACTGCATCCGCTGGAACATTAACATAAATATCCCCAGGATAAGTTTCGCCTTCATCAACCTTCTGTTCATTAACGTAAACCTCATATTTAGTGGCATCTCCTCCAGGCACTGCATTTGTCACAACAATCTTTGCAGTCAAATCTGAATTTGGAACAATATTCTCGAATGTGACAGTAGAAGATTCCTCATTTGTCCATCTTCCAAAACCTTCAGCTCCTGAAAATCCGGAGATCTGACATCCTGGATCCTCTTCCTTAAAGTCATAATAAGAAACAGACATAGTCGCATTGCCTAATCCACCAACGAATCCCATTGCTGTCATTCTATTACCATCTTCTTCAACCGAACCTGAAGAGCAACCACATAACATAGCTGCCATTCCTAATGCATAGAAAAAATTCTTTTTCATGTTTTTTGTTGTTATTGTTGTTTTTATTTTTTCATCTCTTTTGCCCAACTGTCTTTTAATCCGACTGTACGGTTGAACACCAAATGGTCTGCCGTAGATGTCTTATCCACAGTAAAATAGCCTATACGCTGGAATTGCAAGTAGTCGAGCGGCTTGCTATTTGCCAAATATTTCTCAACATAACAGTTGGTCAACACCTTCAACGAGTCTGGATTAAGTATCTCGCGCATTGCGTCGATAGCCTCACACTGTTTCTCTTCTTTGATTCGTGCCAACTCGTCACGAGGGTTCTCAACCTTCCAAAGTCTGTCGTACAAACGAACCTCTGCCTTGATCGCATGAGCACAACTTACCCAGTGAATTGTCTTTCCCTTGATCTTCATATTGCAGTTTGCCTCTCCTGTCTTTGTCTCTGGGATAAACTCTGCATGCACCTCCACTATATTTCCGTTGGCATCCTTCACAATACACTCCGCTGGATTCTCACTACACTTGATAATGTAGGCATTCTTCAAACGGACCTCCTTACCAGGACCAAGACGGAAGAATTTTGCCGGAGCATCTTCCATAAAATCGTCACGCTCAATCCACAATTCACGGCTGAACTCTACCTTATGTGTGGCTGAATTCTCATCTTCAGGATTATTGATAGCGTCCAATTCCTCAACCTTTCCTTCCGGATAGTTTGTGATGACAAGCTTGATCGGATCAAGCACTGCTGCCACACGAGTTGCTCGCTTATTCAAATCGTCACGCACCGCGCTCTCAAGCAATGAGAACTCGTTCAATGCGTCATAAGTGGTGTAACCGATCTTATTGATGAAATTATGTATACTCTCTGGCGAATAACCACGTCTTCTGAATCCACATATAGTAGGCATACGAGGATCGTCCCAATCCTCTACGACATGTTCCTTAACCAATGTCAAAAGATTTCGCTTCGACATTAAAGTATAATTCAAATTAAGTTTGTTGAACTCATACTGACGTGGACGATTGTCGTCTAGATCCTTGCCCTCCTTTAGCCAATCAATAAACAAATCATAAAGCGGACGGTGAGGGACGAACTCAAGAGTACACAATGAGTGAGTCACACCCTCGAAATAGTCACTCTGACCATGCGCGAAATCATACATAGGATATACCTTCCATTTCCATCCCGTACGGTGATGCGGATGAGTAGTGATGATACGATAGATGATCGGATCACGGAAATGCATGTTTGAGCTAGCCATGTCGATCTTAGCGCGAAGCACCATCTTTCCGTCCTCAATCTTTCCATCCGTCATCTCCTGGAAAAGACGAAGGTTTTCTTCAATTGGTCTGTTTCTATATGGGCTTTCTGTTCCTGCAACAGTAGGTGTACCCTTCTGTGCGGCGATTTCCTCAGGAGTTTGCTCGTCAACGTAAGCCTTACCTTCCTTGATTAGTGTCACAGCAAGATCCCAAAGTTGTTGGAAATAGTCGGATGCGTAGAATACGTTGCCCCACTCAAATCCCAACCATTTGATATCCTCCTTGATTGCCTCAACATACTCGTTGTCCTCCTTCACTGGATTAGTGTCATCAAAACGGAGGTTGCATACGCCATTATACTTCTTGGCGATACCGAAATCCATGCAAATAGCCTTTGCATGACCAATATGGAGATAGCCGTTTGGTTCTGGCGGGAAACGAGTCTGAACCTTACCACCGTTTTTGCCATTCGCCAAATCTTCCACCACCTTCTGCTCAATGAAATTAAGCACCTCTTTGGCTTCGTTTTTTTCTATCTCTTGGTTTTCTGCCATATCAATAAATTTATTCTACTTCTAAAATTAGTGTATATGGTGCAAAAATAGTTTTATTTTCTCAATAAATCTATATTTTTTTTGCGAAAAGGAAGGCTTAAAACACAAAGTTGGAATTTTAAATACAACAGTTGGGAGTTAATTCAAAAAGATGTATCTTTGCAAAATAAGCCGTGTAGAAACGCACGGATTTACGTGTCGCAAATTTCCGCGTCACAGCAACAAATGAAGTGTTTGACAAATTTTGAAGGATAATGAATCCACAGGTAAGTATCATAATGGGCAGCACATCCGACCTGCCTATAATGGAAAAGGCCGCAAAAATACTCGACGAGTTTGAGATCCCGTTTGAGATAAACGCCCTTTCTGCACACCGTACTCCATCTGAAGTTGAGAGTTTCGCCACAAACGCAGAGTCACGTGGCATAAAGGTTATTATCGCGGCAGCCGGTATGGCAGCAGCATTGCCAGGTGTGATTGCGGCACAGACATCTGTTCCAGTGATTGGTGTTCCTATCGCATCCACTCTTGAGGGCATGGACGCGCTTCTTTCTATCGTCCAGATGCCTCCAGGAATTCCTGTAGCGACAGTCGGCATCAACGGAGCCATGAACGCCGGAATTCTTGCGGCTCAGATGATTGCGTTGAGCGACAAGGCTGTGGCTGAAAAGGTCAAGGCCCACAAAGCTGGATTGAAGAATAAAATTGTTAAGGCTAACGAAGAGTTGGCAAAAGTGCAATTCAAATTCAAAACAAATTAATCGCCCACATGTAGAGACGCACGGTCGTGCGTCTCTGATGAGATAAATTATGCGTCTCTGATGAGATGACATGCGTCTCTGATGAACAGAAACAAAACGTTCGTTTTTACATACGGATTCTGTGTGTGACAAGATTAAAAACATCGAAAAATTAAAGATTTTTAGATATGGCAATTTTAGACAGTATTATTGCTCGCGCTAAGCAGAACAAGCAGCGCATCGTTCTTCCTGAAGGTACAGAAGAGCGTACTTTGAAGGCTGCCGACCAAATTTTGGCAGAGGGTATTGCAAACATCATTTTGCTAGGTAACCCTAACGAGATCAACAAGTTGGCTTCTGAGTTCGGTCTTAAAAACATCTCAAAGGCAACTGTCATAGACCCTGAAAATAACCCAAACAGCCAGAAATACATCGACCTGTTGCTTCAACTTCGTCAACGCAAAGGTTTGCAACCTGAGCAGGCTGTAGAGCTTGTTAAGGATCCTCTATATTTGGCTTGTCTTCTTGTCAAGGCTGGCGACGCTGATGGTGAGGTGGCTGGTGCAAAGAACTACACTGGCAACGTGCTTCGTCCTGCATTCCAGATCATCAAAACTCGTCAGGGTGCTAAATGTGTGAGCGGCGCATTCCTTATGATTTTCAAGGACAAGACTTACGGTCACGACGGTATGTTGCTATTCGCCGACTGTGCTGCCACTCCAGTGCCAACAGCTGAGGAACTTGGCAGTATCGCTGTTGTCAGCGCAGGCACTGCTAAATCAATCTTCGGTTTCGACGATCCTAAGGTGGCTATCATGAGCTTCTCTACTAAGGGTTCCGCAAAGCATGAGACTGTAGACAAGGTTATCGAGGCTGGTAATTTTGCAAAACAATATGCTCCAGACTTGAAGATCGACGCTGAGCTTCAGGCAGACGCTGCTCTTGTTCCAAGCGTTGCTAAGAGCAAGGCTCCAGGCAGCGAGGTTGCAGGTCAGGCTAACGTATTGGTTTTCCCTTCTCTTGAGGCTGGAAACATCGGCTACAAACTTGTTCAGCGTCTTGCTGGTGCAGAGGCACTCGGACCAATCCTTCAGGGTCTTGCCGCTCCAGTCAACGACCTTTCTCGTGGTTGCTCGGTAGAGGACGTAGTTAAAATGATTGCAATTACAGCAAACCAAGCAATTGCTGCAAAACAATAAATAACTAATGTTGCAGGCGTACCAACGTCTGCAACATTTCATATATAACTAAAAATTCATGAAAATATTAGTACTAAACTGCGGTAGTTCATCAATCAAGTACAAATTGATAGACATGCCAAAGAACGACACATTGGCGTCGGGAGGAGTTGAAAAAATCGGCTTGAAAGATTCTTTCTTGAAGTACAAGACTCCATCAGGTGAGAAAAAACAAATTGATTGCGAAATTCCTGAGCACACAGCCGGAATCGAATTGATTCTTAAGGTTCTTCAATCAAAGGAAGACGGTGCTATCAAGAGCCTGTCAGAAATCGAAGCTGTAGGTCATCGTGTTGTACACGGAGGTGAGAAATTCAACAAATCTGTACTAATTAATAAGGAGGTTATCGAAAATATCAAGGAGTGTGCTCCTCTTGCACCTCTTCACAACCCAGCAAACCTAAAGGGTATCGAGGCAATCACACATGAATTGCCAAGCGTTCCTCAGGTTGCGGTGTTCGATACTGCATTCCATCAGACTATGCCTTCTAAGGCATATATGTATGCCCTTCCTTATGAGTATTATAAGAAAGATGGCGTCCGCAGATATGGTTTCCACGGAACAAGCCACAGATATGTGTCTGCCCGCACTTTGGAAATCCTTGGAATGAAGCCAGAAGGCACAAAGATGATCACTTGCCACATCGGTAACGGTGGTTCTATCTCCGCAATCAAGGACGGCAAAAGCATCGACACATCAATGGGATTGACTCCGCTTGAGGGTCTTGTGATGGGTACTCGTTGCGGTGACATCGACACAGGTGCCATCACATACTTGATGGACCGTGAGAAACTTGACATCAAGGCAATCAACAATATCCTTAATAAGGAGAGTGGATTGAAGGGAGTGTCTGGTATATCTCAGGATATGCGCGACGTGGAGGCTGGCATCAAAGACGGCAACGAGCGTGCTGCACTTGCAAGAGATATGTTTGTCTACCGTGTTCGCAAGTTCATCGGTTCTTACACAGCTGTTCTTGGTGGTCTTGACATTTTGGTGTTCACTGGTGGAATCGGAGAAAACCAAAGATCAATCCGTCAGCTATGCTGCGAGGATTTCGGTTATCTAGGAATAGAGATCGACGAAGCTGCCAACAACGCCGCGTCAGGAGTGGAGAAGATCATCTCAACACCATCGTCTAAGGTAAAGGTACTTGTAGTGCCTACAGACGAGGAGTATATGATCGCAAAGGATACTCTTGAACTTGTAAAATAAGACGCAAGTAAAGACGCAATGTTATTGCGTCTTTCAAATCATAAAAACAGACGTTGCAAATGATGCGGCGTCATCGAATAAGAAAGGAGGAATATCTTTTTGATACGCCCTCCTTTTTTTATTTAATCTATCCCTTGGCTCAATATGCTTGGATGCTCAAATTTTCAGCATCCAAAACCATTTATTCTATAATTATTTTCTTCAGCAATAGACCATCGCTTAGAATCAAATATACACCTGAAGAAAGTTTGATCTTTAGTACTTTCCCGTTGGTATTTCCTTTGTAAAGGGAAACACCTAATAGATTGAAAATTTCTATGTGGTGATTGTCGGCAGAAGAAATGGTGATGATTCTGTCCTTCTCGGAAACATAGATGTCCTGTGTGCTCAAATTTGTTGTGACATTAGATGGGTCACCACAATTTAGTATATCTTCCACACTGATTGCATAAGCTAAAGCTCTGTATTTGGGGTTAGAGACAACACAGGTTAATGCATATCCCCTATAGTTCTCAATATCCATTGTTTCAGGGTCAAAGATTATAGATTCTATCTCATCCATGTTGCCAGCTCTTAAAGAAGTGGAGGAAAAGCCAAATGCAGCTAGCCACTCTCTGAGAATACTCATAGGCACCAAATAGCGGATTGTATCTGCAATATAGGCGTAAGAAGGAGAAATTTCAGGCATATTTAAGATATTCTCTAATAATGAACGTGTAGTCCAATTGGTTGTGTCAGCAACCATCGGCACGACAAAATTGTGGTAGTTCTTCCATTTCGAGGGAAGAGAATCAACTCCGTCTGGAAGATATTTCACGCCAATTCTTGATGAGAACGCAAATGTCCATGTCAAACTATCCGTTTGTATTTTATTAGGATCGGTACCGAACCTAAGGGTGTCCAAATAGGTATCATCATGGAAGGAAAAGTTGTTAGCATATTGAAAGGTTGCGATATAGTTGTTTACATTGGTGAATTTGTCGAAATTGACAATTTCATTCGTGTAGAAATCTGCTCCAGCGAATGTTTGGAACATACTGACAGAGTTTTTATTCTCCTTCTCAGAAAATTTCAATGATCGTATCGTACTATTGAAAAATGCTTGGGATAAATCCGAAATATTGTTAAAAATAGAGAGGTCAAGCGAGTCGATGGATGTACCAAAAAAAGTCTGAGTAAGATTTATTTCGTTATTATTCTCTCTGGAAGAGAAAGTGATGGAGTTAGCTCCGCAGCCAGCGAAAGCCATATTCATATTAATGATATTGGAGAAATAGGTCAAATCTAATTCTTCAATATTAGGAGTACTGGAGAATGCGGACTTCAAACTTATAGGGTTATCGTTTTCTTCTGCAGGAAAAATCACACTGCTAAGTTGTGATTTTCCGTCGAAGAAGTATTCCATCGCTTGGGTAATGTCCAATTCAGTATCTGAAAAATCACAAATATGCAAATTGTTGCTTTCCTTAATTGCAGATTTGATTATGGATAGCGTAGAATCATTGTATTTTCCATGCAACTGAATACTGTAGATATTTTTAAGGTTATCATCTGTTATGCTATCCAATGGATAAGTTTCAGTATATGAGAATGTGTCTTGCCAGAATGCTTTTTGTATTGATGAAAGTGATTTTTGAATGGACACGTATGGACCTTCTATCTCTTGGACATAAATCGGGGTAGCCCAACAATAATCACTCATGGCATCGTTTTTCAATCCGCAACTGATTTTAACGCTTTGTGACAACAAATCATCCGAAAGTTTCTTGACTATAGTATCTCCACTACGGAATGTACATTTCCATACAGTATCTTGTGATACAACATAATTAGGTAATATTTGACATTCAAACGAATCCTTAGATGTCAAATTGACAAAAACATTGGTTATCGGGAGGACATAGTGAGTCATACCGTAGGTGTTTTCTATGGACTTTACCGAATCTGGAAGATAGATCAATACATTAGGAGAACACTCTTCAAAAAAATTGCCACCCTTAGTTTTTTCTAAATTAAAGCTTAATTTTAATGTGTCTAACGAACGGCATCCTTTGAATGTATTGCCAATATATTCTATGTTGGTGAAGACGCGCAAGTCAAGGTTCTTCAATTGGGTACAATACATAAATGTGTTATTAAGATTTAACTTATTGTTGTTAGGAAAGGTTGAAAAGGAGAGATGCGAGCACGAACAGCTCCTGAAAGCGGATTCCAAACTCGATATGTTGCGGAATCGGTCTAAGTTATTAATATTTTTGAGCGACGAGCAATAACAAAAGGCTCTATTTAAGCTGATACTGTTGGTGTCAGGAATTTCCGAGAAGGTCAACTCTTCTACGTCAGCATTGGTAAACGTGGATTCAAGACTTGTGATTGAAATCAATTTGTCTAAGTTCTTTACTTTTTTCAAATATCTACAATCTTCGAAAGCACATGTCAAATCGCATGGACATGTAACAAGGGTGTTGGGGAATATAAATTCTTCCAACCTTTTATTTGCGGATAATGCATTGAAATTCAGAAATTTTGTTTGAATAATGGACTCAGAAAGGTCAATTACATCAATGTTGTTTTTTGCTTTAATAAATTTAGTCAATCTCAATATATTGAAATCATCGATGATGCCAGAAACCCTCATAGTGTCAAAATCGGACCAAACTGATGCTTTGTTTTTTACGACCAAGGGCAAAGTATCAAGAGCATATTCAAGAGTAATGCCATAATTGTGGAAAGTGACCATTGTTTCTTTTTCTCGGTAAACGATAGGGGTAGGTTCGCTATAACAATATTCTTCCATGCTTTCGTTTTTCACCCCTACCCATAAGTGATATTTCAGGTCGTCCTGTGTGAGGTCATCAAATTTAACCTCCTTAGAGGTTTCCAAAGTCTCACCTATCCTAAAAATTGTGTCTGATGCATACGCATACATTGGATTGTAAGAAATGCTATAGTATTTTTTTTCGTCTGTAAATATCGCGGAAATGGAACATTTTGTGATGGGACATACAAATTTTGAACTTAATTTTTCCCATTCCTTGGGCATCACTGATGTTGAATAATCGAAATAAACAATAGCTGGACATGCATAAAAAGTTCTATCAGAATGAACAAAATAAGTACCATCGACAGTTCCCAATTTTATTATAGTAAGGTTGTTGCAATTATAGAATGTACCCCACATATCCTGATTAATGATAAAAGAATCGAAATTTTTTATCTCTTTTAGTTTTCGACAATAAGAAAAAGTGGAAGAGAATCCTGAGGATGAGGATGAGTGTAAGACCTTTTTTGTATCTGAAAATATGATTGATTCCAAATTGGAACAGTTCTCAAATGCTAAAGACATATTTGAGATACTATCGATTTTATCTAAGTTTTTTATTTCTTTTAAGTTTTTACAATTTCTAAATGTTTCTTCTAAAGAACAAGTGCGTGGTAATCCATTTTTTGGGAAACGAAACTCCTTCATTCCACTTTGCCCGTCGCACAAGCCAGTCAAATCTATCTTTTCAGAATCGTCAAATACAGCATCTGTGAAATCTATAAGCAAAATGTATGACGTCTTATTTGTGGTGTTTCTGATTGCCTCCTTTAATGCTTTTATGACTGTACTATTAACAGGTCCTGATAAAGAAATTGAATCAGATTTAAGAATTCCTTCAATAGTGATGTTTTCACCAAAAGGATTCTCGTAAGTCGTGCAAACACCGCTTTTGTACACTTTTAAAGTCTCTCCAAAAGTGATTTGTGTGAAAAGCAATAGAAAAAAAGCAATTAATGAATTTCGCATATATCAGAAACTAAATTTATTTTTTACAAGGTTCAAAAGTAAAACTAAACGACTAAATAACCAAACAAATATCAAAAACTCATTAAATTTATCTGAAATATTTTGCCATAGAGATTATTTGCGGTTAAAAGAGAATTGTTAAGGACAGAACGTCCTACCAATTCTCCAAGTGCGAGTTGTAGGCGAGCATATATAAATTACACAGAGCCACAAAGGACTCTCCATTTTTTACCGCTCGCCCTTTGGGCTCGCAAAAGAGAATGGGGTAAGGGCATTCCGCCCTTAACAATCCTCATTTATGGCACTCCAACTGTCATTTTCTCCTATTTTTTAATTGTCGAATTGACGTTAATTAAGGGTCAATAGTACTCAATCAGATGGTTTTTCCTGATTGTTTGTTTTGTATCTTTGTGATACCACTCCTCGCCAACCAAATTGTTCCACGAATCATATTTATAGGTAATCACACAATCAATATCGCGAATTTTCTCGAAAACATTATAATTTTTTCGATACATACTTTTTTCTTCGAGCAAACCTTGTTCATTGTATTTGTAATGTTCAATACATATTCTTGTGTCTGCACCCGTTGTATCCCTATGAAAATATTCAAGCAGTTGATTTTTGGAATTGTAACGATAACGATTGACAATTGTGTAGCCGTCCGTCAAATGAAAATTTATAATTGTATCTTCACCAAAAGACATTTCCAATTCCGTACATAGTGATGGTGCGATTAGTTTATATAATGCCAATTCTCCTTTTTCATTATAGGAGCAATAAATGGTATCTTTTTTTCGAACCTTTTTCACTTCACTGTTTGGCTTGTGCTTTCTTTTTCCATATTTTGATAAAACATCTTTCCAGAAGGGGGGCTCATTATAGTAAGTAATACGATATTTTCCGTTTTCATATTTTGATTTCAAAATTCCATTTTTATCATATCGATAAGTAATCGCATCCAGTTTTTCTTTGCAGGTCGAATCCTTAAAGATATTGGTTATTTTTCGTCTGTGCTCTTCGTCAAAAATATGGATATAGTACTCATTCCACGTGGATATAAGGCCCTCTTTTGTCGAACGCAGAGCATGGGTCAAATTACCAGATCTATCAAAATAAAAAGTTTCTCCATCTTTACTATACGATTTGACAGGTCCGTTAAGATCCATCATAGACACATCTGTCGCATCTGTCGCTAACAGATGTGTGGAAACGAATATCAGAAACAATGTGAATACATATTTCATAAAGGCATAAATTTAGTCATCGCAATATCAAAACAAAAATATAAAAAGATAACAGAGAATCACCACCAATATCATAAAAGTCGACGCCGCAAATGATGCAGCGTCTTCTTTTAAAGAAAAAGTTTCCTCATATTATTCCTGACTTGTCGCTATGCTACAACACCATATTCGTAAATACAGTCACTAGCAAGATCAATTTCTTCATTCCAAAATAGACACGTGCGACTGGGATCTAACTGGACTTGCTTAAATAAGCCACAAACATCCAACAGGGGACGAAATGAAGGTAACGTCCTTATGTCGTCCATAACGTCATACATGACTTTATATCCATCATCAAACTCTACATAGAGCATATAATTGTCAAGAGCTTGATAGTTCTTAATTCTTGGAATCATAATTTTCTTCTTTCAACGTTTGTTCATAATACCAAGAGTCGTGTCCTTCACCGATCTTCAACACTCTTTCTATCAGCTCTGCATATTCATCATCCGTCAACACAAGTTCTTTCAGCAAAGGTATCAACCCCTTCCCGTCTTCTCCTTCATAAAAGAATAGTGAATTGCTGATTCTCGCGCGTTGGCTTGCACGCGGTTCACGGCTAAAACCGTCTCTGTGACACTTTTTTCCCGTCTGACTAATCTCTGTATCCAGACACTCAAAGATCGGGTCTGGTTCCACGTCTACCGCATCATACATCGCCACAACCTCTTCTTCCGGAATCAAGAACATCTTCTCATAGCGAAAACTTGTCTTAGCCCCACGTCTACCTATCTCCTTTGCAAACATTCGGGGATGAAGAGAATCTTTGGGATTTGCCAAAACAGCAAAAAAGAGATTTTGAAGGATTGCGTTATAGTAAGAGCAATCCTGCACATCATAGGGCTTGAAATTCTTCAGAATTTTGTCGAGAAACTCGATGTCGAAGATCTCCGTCGGCACTTTGCCATGTTGCATCAGCCGTCTGACTTTGACCATTCTGACCAACAACAACCTCACAAGAAAAATCATCTCTTTTCTCTCCACATGATCTTTTTCTTGCACTGTCGCCACTGTGTAGCGCGAATCAACTAAACTTGGGAACTGGAACACTACCCTTCCCCTCTCGATTGCGGCAAGGATATTCTCAAATCCTGCCATAGTTTCATTTATCATATTTTTGTACTTTAAATCCATGTTTATCCATCCGATAACGGGCAGGTTCGAGACCTGCCTCTATGGAATGGTTTCTGCTATGGCTAATCAGCCATCACACGATATCATTTCTTAGAACGTCCAGTAATTCTGTCGATCAACTCCTGTTGTTCTCTCTTCTTTCTCTCCTCTTCTGTCTCCTCATGTGGAGCCTCTGGAGCTGCTGACTGTTCTTCTGGAACTACCTCTTCCTCTTGCTTTTTCCTCTTTGAACGACGGCTCTCTTTTGGCTCTTCCGGTTCATCCACAGCTGCAGGTGTTTCCTCCACTTGCTGTTGAGGTTTCGACTTACGGCCAGTGATTCGTTCGATCAACTCCTGCTGTTCTCTCTTCTTTTTCTCCTCTTCTGTTTCCTCACGTGGGGCTGGAGATGTTGCAGGAGCTGCTTCTACAGGAGTCGGCTCCTCTTTCTTCTTCTTTGAACGACGGCTCTCTTTTGGCTCTTCTGGCTCACTCACAGCTGCAGGCGTTTCCTCCACTTGCTGTTGAGGTTTCGACTTACGGCCAGTGATTCGTTCTATAAGTTCCTGCTGTTCCCTCTTCTTTTTCTCCTCTTCTGTTTCCTCACGTGGAGCCGCAGACGTTGCAGGAGCTGCTTCTACAGGAGTCGGCTCCTCTTTCTTCTTCTTTGAACGACGGTTCTCCTGAGGTTCAGCAGAATCTACATTCTCACTTATAGGAGCAGAAGTTTCCTCAGGAGCAGCCTCTTCTTTCTTTCTTCTAGAACGTTTTTTCTCCTTTGGTTCTGTTTGCTCCTCCTGTTCGATTTGCTCAGTCTGTTCCACCTGTGGTTCTGGCTGTTCTTCATTTGTGGCGGCAGTCTGAGGTTCAGCAGGAGTTTTCTCCTCCTGTTTAGCCTTTGAAGTACGACCGGTGATTCTGTCGATCAGAGCCTGACGTTCCTCTTCCTCCTGGCGACGTTGGATTTCTTCCTCAGTCAACGCATTGTCTATAGAAGGCTCCTCATCTTTTCTTCTTCTTGATCGTTTCTTCTCCTTAGGATCAGTACCCTCATCGACTCCTGGAGAAGTTTTGTCAGGAGCAGTAGGGTCTTTCTTCTTGAAGAGACGTCTCACTCCCTTCGTTTCAGACTGTTCCTCCTCACTTATTACAGCAGCGGAATCAGCAGAAGCGACACCTTCTGTCTTCTTCTTTTTACGGCCAGTGATTCTATCAATCAAAGCCTGACGTTCAGCTTGTTTCTGCAGACTATCAAGCACAACAGACGAAGCCTCGGCTGCAGTACGGAGTTTTTCCAACGAGTCGGTCATCTTCACCATATCCTCATCCACAGAATCCTCCATAGCCAATAGTATAGAGTCCCATGGAGCGGCATCAAGTTCCTCAATCACCTTACGTCTGTTGCGAGTATAGAATTTGATGTGACCGAGTGGCTTATTGTCTGGAGCTGTCGGCAAATATTTTGCGCGTATCTTCTTTTGGCGACGTCTTTTGTAATAGATTTTGATTTCTCCCGTCGCAAGATATTCAAGATTAAGTTCTGTCATCACCGAGTCGACGAGGGTGTCGATAGCTGAATATTGAGGCAGAAGAACCATTACAGAGTCTACCACATCATTAAGCAACACTCGTCTGTATTGCGTATTACCGACCAGATCCATAATCTTCTTGGCGATCACTCTGCCTGTATCCACACGGTCGTAGAAACGCTTCTTATAGAAGTAGCGTTGATGCCAGTAATACATGAAGAAATCGTAGTCGTAGATAAATTTGAATTTACCTCGATCATAGTGGACCTCATTCAAATAGCGACATTTTGGAATCTTGATTTTTGCAACGATCTCTTCACTTTTTCCTTCCTTCTGAGCCTTTTCCGCCTCTTTCAACTCCTCCATATTTCGCATTTCCTCCTCAAGTTCAGCCAATTGCTGGGCAAGGAGAGAACTGTCGAGAGCAGCATACTCCTTTAGAATCTCAACATCAATATCCTCTGCCAAAGAATCCAAGTTTAATGAATCCGGAATAGATTCATCAACGACGGAGGTTGTATCACTCTCCTGAGTAGAGTCCCTAGCGGCTAAAGCAGCTGCGGCGGCCTCACGTTTTTTCTTGATGATTGCCTCGATAGTCTTACGAGTCTGCAATTCCTTCTCATCAATAGGTTCCTCAATAGTAGGCTCTGGTTCAAGCTCACCATTAAGCATTTCATCTTTCAGGATGACCACAGGAAGTTTCCTGCCTCGTCTATTCTTATTTGCATATTCAATTGCGGCGCTATCTCCAGCAGCGACAAGTTCGGCAAGTTCAAACAAATCCGCGTTTGCTTCCTCTTCCTCTTCAAGTTTTTCAAGGCGTTTTCTCTCTTTTTCTTCAGCTCTTTTTTGGGCTTTTCTAACCTTATTCTTGCCCTTCATGATTCTTTCTGCCTCTTTACGGGCTCTTTCGATAGCCTCTTGCTGCTGTTTTTCAATCAAGGCCTGTTTTTCTTCCTCCTTCAGTTTTTCATTTTCCTGAATTTTACGGAGTTCCTCAGCCTCTCTACGCTTAGCCATCTGCTCTGCATGAATCAAACGTTTTTCAGCCAATTCCTCACGTCTTGCAGCCTCTGCCTCACGTTTTGCCGCACGAGCTCTCATCTCCTCTTCACGGCGTTCGCGTTCACGCTCACGGGCCTGAGCTTTTCTCTCAAGCTCTTTAGCCTTCATTTCTCGTTTCTTTTGAGCCTTTTCGAGACGTCTTTGCTGTTTTTTTGCGCGTTCTTTTGCCTCGCGCTCACGTTGAGCCTTTTTTATTTCCTGAGTACGTCTCATCTGTTCAGCACGTTGCTCAGCGGCTTTTTGTTTGGCAGCCATAACTGCCTGACGATGAGCAGCTTCCTGTTCCTTCTCCTTTTGTTTAGCCTCCAAAGCTCTTTGACGAGCAGCTGCTTTTGCCTCAGCTTCCTGACGTTTCCTAGCTTGCCAGTTTTCGCGCTGACGCTGCTTCTTTTCATACTCTTTTTGGCGAAGTCTCTCTCGTTCTGCCTTTTGTCTTGCTATTTTCTCCGCAGCCAACTGTTTCTGGCGGGCATTACGTTCTGCCTCTCGTTCACGTGCTAAACGCTGACGTTCAGCGACAGCTTCAGCACGTCGTTTCTGTTCCTCTCGTACCTGTTGCAGACGGATTTCTCTTTCTGCACGAATTCTTTCTGCTTCTGATGCATATACAGGACCTTCTTCTGCAGCTTTTTTTTCTGCCTCTTCAGCCTCTTTTCTCTTTTCCTCAGCCTCACGAAGCTCACGAGCTCTCTGGATGCTCTTCATCTGCTCCTTGCGTCGTGCCTCCTCCTGAAGATGTCTTTTCTGAATTTCTGCTTTTTTCTTCTCTTCTTCTATACGTTCAGCCTCTTTTTTTTCAGCTTCCTCCTTCTCTTCTCTCAATCGACGTTCTTCAGCCTCTCTTCTCTTTCTCTCTTTACGTGACAGCCTTCTTTCTTTTGGTGCATCTTCTTCATTATCTTCCGCCTCATTCTCAACAGTTTGCACATCAGCATCTTGGGCATTCACCAGTTGTGGCAAACACCCAATGCTAAACAGCACAAACAATATGAGTATTATTTTTTTCAAAATTATCCTTCTATTTTTCTATGATATCGAGCACACAAACTTCATGCAAGTTATCACTAAACTGCAAATATAAAAAAAATCACATAAAATTCTTAAATATATCAAGAATTAATATGTTTTGCATTCACATCATACTGCAATGCGAAACAAAAAAGCCGTCCAACGGAATTTCGTTGGACGGCAATTCTCACTTACTAAAAAGATTACTCTTTAATTCGCATTTTGATGATGTCTCTTCTTAAAGAATGGAATGTGGTTTCTCTGATCAAGAAGCTGCTTTTGCTCTTCTACAGATAATTTGTCGAAGTTAGCCCACTTTTCTTCCATCTCTGCCTTCTTGGCTTTTCTCTCTGCCTCACGAGCATCAATTTCAGCCTTTCTTTCAGCGATCAAAGCTTTTTGTTCCTCGACAGTAAGGCTGTCAAAATTCATCCACTTTGCCATCTTCTCTGCCATTTCAGGATTCATTCTATGGTGACGTGGACCTCCGTGGTGTCCTTCACCAGGACGTTGGCCAAAATCATGGTCACCGTGGTGACGTGGTCTGTCCCCTCTGTCACATGGTTTGTCACACTTCTGCTCACACTGAGCCCCTTCCTGATTACATTTACAATTGCAGTTACAACAAGATGTCGCAAACAGCATGCTTACTACAGCTACAATAGAAAATACCTTTTTCATATCTGAGTTTTTTGGTATAAAAAATTAATTGCAATTCTAATGAAAAAAATCAAAGAATAAAGCGAATAAGTCCAAATTTTAAACTTTTTTAAGATTTTTTCATATCTTTGTATAAATCCATAAAGAAAATGGAAATTTTACACTCATCAATGTAGTTATGTCTGGTTAACTTATGTCGCTAATCTTTATGGCATTGCGACAAACGCAGAGACGAAGATATTCCACACTTCGCTTTCCTGCCATTGGTAAAAGCAGAATTTTTATTTCCATTTATTATTACAATTGGACTTTGGATTTTATGTTGAATCAAATTTGAGAAGATTATGGAACAACTTTATACATCATTTTCAGAAAAGCTTGATCAGTTGATGCTCAGCCAGGAATTAATGGACGATCTTCCCCGCATTTATATTCCTTTGGCAAATATCATCAATGTCGGATTTGGTTCACGTATGCAGGTGATTGGCGTGAATGGAGCACAAGGAGCGGGGAAAAGCACATTCTGCCAACTTCTCAAATTGGTGTTGGAAGAAAAATTCGGCAAAAAAGTAGCTTCATGGAGTATCGACGACTTATATCTAAGCAGAAAAGAGCGTAAGAGACTTTCAGAAGAGGTCCACCCTCTGCTGATGACACGCGGTGTGCCGGGCACTCACGATGTGAAATTGGGTCTTGAAATCATCAATTCACTACGCAACGCTGACAAAAACACAGTGACAATGATTCCTCGATTCAACAAAGCCATTGATGATGTATACCCAAAATCTGAATGGACTAAATTCGTCGGCAAACCAGACGTGGTTCTGATTGACGGATGGTGTATAGACGCCACAGCTCAAGAAGATTCAGAGCTAATAACTCCCGTCAACGAATTGGAAGCGACTGAAGACAAAGACTGTGTATGGCGCCGCTACGTCAACGACCAATTGAAGACTACATACAAAGATCTGTTCGACACTATCAATTTCCTTGTGATGCTACAGATTCCTTCCTACGACAAAGTGTTTGAGTGGAGAAATCTTCAGGAAGAAAAACTGAGAATCAAAAACCAAGGAAAAGAGGCGACTCACATCATGACTCCAGACCAGGTGCGACGTTTCATCGCTCACTACGAAAGAATAACACGACACATTCTTGCCGAGATGCCGGAACGTGCGGATATGCTTTTCAAAGTAAACGACAATCACAGACTATATATTTAAGATTCCAAATCGAAATGTTGAAGCAGAGCGTGTCGGTTGTGATACCGATGATTAACGAAGACAAAAGCATTGAAAAGGTGATAGACAACGTCATCTCTTCATTGGAAAACTCGTCTCTGGTTCAAGAAAAAGAGGTGATTGTCGTCGGTCGAGATGCTTTAAGCAAACAGACTGAAGTATTACGTGCGAATTACCATAATATCCAACTGTTCATTGCCAATTCGCACGCTTCTTTCCCTGAAGTTGCAAACAAGGGGTTGTTCAAAGCTTCAGGCGATATAATCGTGCTTTTGACAGAAGACACGCTCCTTTCCACAGACTATTTCGATGTAGTAATACCTCAGTTTGAAAAGAACAATATGTTCGCAGCGGGAGTTGTTGCAAGATATCCAGCGACTGGAGAATCGACACATTGTTATGTACCGATTATGACACCACGCCACGTGAACTACAAGACAGGAGAAGCGACATCTTCGTGCTACACATTGACATTCGATCGCAGCAACGTCGCATTATCAAGAGAAAAACTTCTTCAGCTTGGAGGATTCAATCTTCTATATGCTCCAGACTGTAGCGGTGATGTCGATCTGTTTTTACGTGGATGGTTACGTTGCTGGAAATCATGTTTCCTGACAAGTACACATTGCGACCTGCTCAAACCAGTGGGCAGTCCACTTTTAAGAGGAGACACAACAAAATCCAAAATAGAGAAAGAATATAACGACGTTCTTCTTCGACGTCTTTTTCTTCCACATAAACAACAAGCACTGCTATTCATACACAATCTATTGCTATTCATAATGTCATTAGTCCTTCCACTTGACATTTTCAAGCCAACAAGAATGGCAGGATTTAAATACATCAAGAATTTCAAGAAAATACTCTCGTCGAAAAGATGGAGATATTCATCGTTCGACATTGATTTGCAGATGCTAAGACAGAGATATTTTTAGAGGTGCCAAAATAGCATTACTAATTTCGCATATTTAAAAAAAATCCCTATTTTTAGGGAAAATTTGAACATTAAATTTAAGGGCCATGAAGAGAGAAATGAAATTATTAGGAATTTGCGGCATACTAGCACTATCACTTTTGACAGGATGTTCGGGTGGTGCGCAACGAGTGGAAGCCGTAGACATTGATGTACCCCAGATTTTCGGAATGAAATCTGAGTTTGTTCCTGCAGGTGGTGAGGCTGTAATCTATGGTTCAAGTCTTACTGATGCCAAAGTATACTTCGACACACAATTCTATAACGATTCTGTTCAGGCAGAAGTAATCTCCTCACAAGATGATATGATTGTAGTGAGAGTGCCAGACAAAGCATGGACAGGAAAGATAAAAGTGAGAAACCTTGCGGGCGTTACGACATCTAATTTTTTATTCAGAGACGAGCGTAACATCATCATTGATTTTGACACACGCCACCAGACATGGGGTGGAATCGTTCCTTTTGACCAGGACGGAAATTTAGTTCAAGGTCAAATAGAAAACGACTCTATCCTGCCTTATAGCGGAAAACTCATTGAAGGATGCTCAGGCAAATTTGGTTTGTTTCACGGGACATACCCAGCCAAACACCCTTACATTTACATGAACGATCTATGGTTCCAATATATGCACGGAGCAGATGAAGGAGGACGTGGAGCTGTATCAATCGCAGGTTTGCCTTTCTACGAACAAAAATTAGAGGATTTGGTGCTAAAGTTTGAGTGCAATATTCCAAAAGAAGCCGCTTACAAAGGAATCGCGACTGAGTTTATCGCTGGATACAAATCTGCTGAGCCAGACAAAATCGGACGTACGATCTCGCCTATCTGTCGTTGGGAGCCATATAAGAATGACAAGAACTACTTTATAGCCGGACAAAACGGAGGCAAAGATTTGTCGAACGGATTCTACACAGATGGTTGGGAGACAATCACAATTCCGTTGACTGCGTTCAACTACGTCTACAATCAGGATCAGCCCAAAGAGGATTTGAAACTTGATTTGGCCAAGGCAGTCAACTTCTCCGTTATAGTGTTTGGAAAGCCTGAGACAGACGCAAATGTGATGATCGCTTTCGACAATTTCCGTATTGTGCCGAAATCAGAGTAATCATTGAAAAAATTTAATAAATGACTTTAAGGCCTGTAAGCGTAAAGCTTACAGGTTTATTTGTTTTGATTTCTTAATAGTATTTTTTAATAACTTGTCTATTTTCCTAAATGGATGTAACTTTGAATGATAATATTGGGTTGTTTTATATACGATAATAAATGTGCATTTTTAATATCATCTAGTTCTTTCGTGTATAAGTCTATGTCCATTTGCTTCTAAATAACAATATAACCAACACTTTTCATGAGAAAAAAAACATACATATACATCATAACGCTTGTCCTTTTTTTTATAACTACCTATCAAGCCTTCGGACAACAAAAGCCACAACCAATTGCTCATGCACTTGGCTCAATTGATGGTCATGTGTATACCAACAGCCGTGAAGCCATGGTCAACTCAATTGAAAAAGGATACAAATTTATTGAAGTAGACATAGACTCTACCTCAGATGGTATTTTAATTGCCTCACATGATTGGGAACTTTTCAATGAAATCACAGACCATAATGAGCTTAAAGATTCTATGGCTTCGTATGAAGATTTCAAACAAAGAAAAATATACAATACTTATACTCCCATTACGATACAAGAAGTAGTGGACACATTGATGAATCATCCCGACATCTCTGTCATGACAGACAAGATTTCTGATCCTGACATCATTGATGAACTTTTTGGGAAAATCAAGGAAAGAGTATACGTTGAGTGTTTCTCGGAAGAAGATTATTTTGAGCTAAAGAAGAGAGGTTATCACGTAATGTTTTCTACATACACATCAATTACTACACTTCACTATATTATCAAAAATATGATGATTGGCAATGGCAGAATAGAATTTGTAACAACAAGTACGGATCAAGATCTCAAAGAATTAAGAAGGCTAAAATGTGTGATGCCTCTTCATGTATCAATGTTCACTATCAACACAGAAGAAGAACTCGAAAAACATATTGACGATATAGATTTCTTTTACTCTGATTTCTACGATCCGTCTGCCGGCACATTTAATAATTCTAAAGAATGAAAAAAATAATCCTCACAATTATAACTCTAAACACACTGTCTCTTTTCTCTTACGGCAACAGCTGGAAAGGATTGGGGACAGAAGATGAACCATATCTTATTTCATCTCCTCAACAAATGGCTGAATTAGCAGAAGAAGTAAATAATGGAACCGATTTTCAAAACATTTTTTTCTCCCTCACTAATGATATTGACCTGTCTGAATTATATAAAGATTCATTAGACTCCTGGACTCCTGTCGGGTCCGCTTCCTACGACTTTAACGGCACATTTTTGGGTAATAATTATACTGTTAACAACATACACATTAATGTGGAGGAGGACGGTTTTTACTTTGGATTATTCGGAAGTATCGGAGAATATGGTGCTGTCCAGGATCTCACTATAGAGAAGGGATCTATTCACGCCACTCTTTGGAGCGGAGGAATCGCAGCTATCAATAGCGGAATAATATCAAATTGTAAAAACATCAACTGTTCAGTAAATAGCTGGCGTTTTTCTGGTGGCATTTGTGGAGTTAACTACAATACCATAACAAATTGTACTAATGAAGCAGATGTATCATCTACTATTTGTTGCGGTGGAATATGCGCATACAATTATGGCACTATCACCAACTGTTCCAACAAAAATAGAATAACAGCAAATGAAGGTTGCGGTGGAATATGTGGATATAATGGAGGTTTTGCTGATTTCACCAATTGTCACAACATAAAAATTGGATTCATAGACAATTGCAGTAACAATTCGACAATCTTGGGAGATGAGAAAATCGGCGGCATAACAGGAAGAAATGACGGTTTTATAGTGAATTCCATGAATAATGGCATAATAAACGGTGACCAACAAGTAGGTGGTATCGCGGGGTATAACGGTGGATTCGACGGTGTCACTGGCAATATCTCCAATTCGTATAATATTGGCAACGTAATGGGACGTGACACTCTGACTGGTGGAATTGTAGGATATGGCAACCAAGCAAGTGAGATATTCAACGTCTACACGACTGACAATATACGTTGTGTCAGCCTATCTGCAATAAATTATATTGGAGAAAATAGTGGGCTGAAAGAAAATTGCTTTATTCTCAACAATTATAGTGAAACGACAAATTATGATTCAATAGTGTATCAATTAAACCATTGGATAACCATACAGCCAAATCAGAAATCATATGTCAAATGGGGTATCGAGAATAAAGATAATATAATACTATCTGATACCATAATCCAAGATTCTCCTTCGAACGATCGTACAAACATACCTCTTTACGATAATAATCAGGATGACATAAAGATTTTCTGCGTCAACGACAATTTATACATCATATCACCTATAAGGCAATCTGTTGTCGTTTATAGTGTAGACGGGAAAGCCATTCGCAAAATCGACCTTCTGTCTAATGCTATGACAAGAATCAGACTTGAAAAAGGTGTGTATATTGTTGACGGACAAAAAGTGGTGGTTTACTGACACTTATCTTCTATATTCCTTGCATATTTAAACAGGAAAATTAAATTTGCAAAAAATACAAATACAACCGCATCTATGAAAATAAAGATCGACACGGATGAATTGGTGAAAAAAGAGGTGATCTCGCAGCAAACAGCCGATGAAATCATCCAATACTACGATTCATCAAAGAACACATCTACCGGCAAATATGCGTTGAGCGTCGTAGCTGCCATATTCGTTATGACAGGAGTAGCTATCCTGATAGCTGATTCTTGGGATGACGTCGGGACAAACGCTCGTATTCTATTCAGTTTGCTTCCGATCATTGTTGGGTCTTTGGCATGCTACGCTGTAGAGACAAAGCTATCCGACAAAAAGATCTTTACAGAGAGTGTGGCGATATTGCAAGGCATAGCCATACTCACCACCTTTTCCATGTTGTGCGAAGGAGCTTTTGATTTGGAAATAAGAAAAGCTGTATTCTTCATTTCTGTCATCATATTATGCTTTCCTTTCGCCATCTATTTCAAAGCGACAATAGCGGCGACAGTATTGACATCTTTCGCTGTCATTTTTCTTGCTGTTGACTCAGCCGATCACCAAGATGTCAATTGGTTCCTTTGTTGCCTGACTCTGGCGATGGACGTATTCTTCTTGTATAACACTTATTTCAAAGCCAAAGAACGTTTTTTATTGAATATACGTCTACTCATATCCCCATTCATCATCACAGCCTTTATATATCACTTCAAATGTATATTCAGCGATCACAACAATTTTCTTGTCTATAGTATACTTACGATCATCTCTTCAGGTTACGCTTTCTCCTTTCTTCCTTGGAATAAAGCCAAACAATTGTTGGAGACAGATGCGAAATGGCTGGAATTAGGGGCATTCCTGCTATCTTTTATCATATTGACACTCGGTGTATCAAACTACCATCATTATGGCACAGAAGGCAGTGAAATCATTATTCCATTCGCCTTGCCTTTGATTCTACTCTGGATATTCCAAAAGAGAAACGGCATCAAAATAGAGTTCAGACAATATTTTTGTCTGTTGGCAGCCATCACCGTCGCCATAACGACTCCTTTATTAGAAGAACACACATCCATTATCTATGTCGTTCTGCTACTTATCCTTTTGGCTTACCATACCTATCAATGGAGAAAAGATTACAACATCATATTCTTCAATATCGCTATGTTCGGTTGGATTATCGCCATTTACAATATATCCAGTGTCAACGACCTTGGCCACGCAGGAGTGGCAATAAGCATTTTCACATGCGGAATCATCATGTTGGCTCTCAACTATTACCTAATCAAAAAAAAGATGGATCATGAAAATCAAGATAAATAAAAAACATTATTTGTTAGGAGTCATCACACTCCTCTTCATAGTCGCTTTGGGTTTGATCGGTTGGGTGAAAGGAGCCGGTGCCATACACAAGGATTTAAGACTAAGAATCGACACTTTGGACTTTAAATATTATAATTCAGACATCAAATTCTCTCTCAAAGATTCCATTATACCCAATGGCTATTCTCCTCGTTGCGAATATTTCGTGTTTGAAGAGACGGAAGAGGGATATGATGTGCCACTGTCATGCAGCTACATCCCAAGTTTCATCCATCCCAGTGTCTATAGATGGACTAGATCTAGATATGGATATGATGACAAAAATGACAACAACATCAATCATATAATAGACAAAGAATTAGACGTATCGCATGAATTTGGCTATATCTATAGGCACATCCTTAAAAAAGCACAAGCAAAGGGTGCGTCACTTTTCGCTATTCTTCCTTCTTATTCAGACTCGTCAAAACGTGGATATTTTGCAGACATTGAGGTAGACGGAAGATTATTGTCGGATTTAGCGAAAGAGGCAGTGGAGGAGCCAGAAGAGTTGGTGGATTCACTGATGAAAGACATCTACGATGATTTGTCTGATTACTGCGGAAGCGAGCATTGCAATGTGGGCCACAATTATGTCGAAATTGTGATTGAAACCTTATCTGACAAAGAAAAAAATGCATTCGACTATCTCTTTTCAACGAAAAGAGACAAAGCAAAAGAGTGCCTCAAGAGATGGTTGGACACACATACCGAACAATTCCGTCAATTATCAAAAGATTGTCCAGAGATATACAACGCCGCTCACCAACTTTCAGATTCCTATCAATGGGTAAACAAGCAAAACTATGCCAAACTTGACTCGTTGTTTTTGTCAAGCGACTACGAATATTGGGATACAGAGATAATGGTCACGGAAGTAGCAGAAGAGGTAGTGGCAACAACAATAGAAAAAGCGATGGCGCCTGATACCGTTTTATATAGATCCGATAAAGTGAATAAAGTCTTAAAATTAATTGGTCACGACGGGAATGATAAAGATTTAAAACGTCTTTTTTTCAATATAGAACTTTGGAGTCGTATTTGGAAAGAGGGCGAAGCGGAATGGGTAAAGAATTGGTTGAAGAAGATTACGGAATAAATATCTTTTTCAGAAAGCAGAATTTGCCTGCCATAAAACGATTTTACTATGATAAAAAAGACAATTTCAATCGTAACATTGCTCTGCACTCTAGTAGGCTGCAATGCCCAAAAAATCTGCAAAAAACATCGAAGAGAACGAGGTTGCAAAAACAGATCAAGAAAATGTGGACAGTTTCACCACATCTGAAGGTACATCCATAAAAATGTACTGCATCAAACATGGATCAGTCAGGATGCAAATCGAGCAAACCGAAGAGAAATGGATATACGTGGATCCAGTCACCAACGCTGTACAACCAGCCACTGATTTCACGACCCTGCCCAAAGCTGATTATATATTCGTCACTCATGAACATTTCGACCATCTCGATTCTGTGGCTATCCGTCAACTTACTAAAGAAGGGACTACACTTATCACCAATCCTCGCAGCAGCGAAATATTGGGTGGCAAAGGCGACGTGATGAAGAATGGCGACGTGATGCTCTTGATGCCCGGGAAAGGATTTTCTGGGTCGTGGAGAGTCGACGCTGTTCCTGCCTACAACACCTCATCAGACAAACAGCAGTTTCACCCTAAGGGTCGAGACAACGGCTATGTGCTTACAATTGATGGATTCCGCATTTATATAGCAGGCGACACAGAGGATATCGAGGAGATGAAGGATATTAAGGATATCGACGTCGCTTTTTTGCCATGCAATCTCCCCTACACTATGTCTCCCGAACAATTGGCTAAAGCGGCAAAGATGGTTAATCCTAAAGTTCTTTTCCCTTACCACTACGGACAGACAGATATCCAAAAAGTGGTGAAGCTTTTGGAAGGAAGCGGTATTGACGTAAGGATCAGGCAATATCAATAAAGGTTGAGGAAGAGGTGGATTTTATTCCGATATTTTTGCATTTATTTATCCCCTAACGGGGAATTTATGACTGATTTTTACGAGGATTGAAGGGTCCATGTTTAATAAATGTTGGTCCTAACCCCAACCTCTCTTCCACGAGTCCAAAGGACAAGCGGTAAAAAATGCGTTCATTGTGCTTCTATTAAATTGTGCTCGCCTTCGGCTCGCACTTTGGAAGGGGACAAGGGCGTTCCGCCCTTTGGAATCCTCATTTTTTACTCTACAACAAACTTTATATTAACGTGAATTCGAATTATAATATTACTAGATATATCCCCTAACGGGGAAATATCGTGGTCATAACATATATCTACCGATATAAAACACCTAAAGGTGTAGTCGTTTCTGTGTATATCACGTAGTGATTACATGTAGGTAGATAGGATAATATGCCGATGACATCACGTTTTCCCGTAGGAAATAAATCATTTCATGTTGTTGGATCAAATCATCAAATTGATGTTAATAACAACATTATACAAAAATGGGATGTATCGCTTGATACACCCCATTTTTTGTGTCTAAAATTAACAAATTGCTTGCTTATTTCTTTCCGTTGATCTGAGCGTCGATAACTGCGATAGTCACGATATTCATGATGTCACGTACAGAAGCTTCAGGCTCGCAAACGTAGATTGGCTTCTTCAATCCCATCTGAACTGGACCAACATTCTCAGCAAGACCCATAGAAAGAAGTGTCTTGTAAGTGATGTTAGCTGAGCTTAGGTTAGGGAAGATCAATGTGTTGACATCCTTACCCTCAAGCTTAGAGAATGGGTATGTAGCAGAACGAAGATCCTTGTCAAGAGCAAAGTTGACCTGCATCTCACCGTCTACCAAGATCTCTGGGTGGTTCTTGTGTAGATTCTCGACTGCCTTATGAACAGTAACAGGGCTACCTGTATTGTCAGCGCCGAAGTTGCTGTAAGAAAGCATTGCGATAACTGGATCTACATTGAAGATCTTAACGCTGTCGTTAGTCAACTTAACGATCTCCTCAAGAGTCTCAACGCTTGGGTGGTTGTTGACCAATGTGTCAGCCAAGAAGAATGTTCCCTTAGCTGTATTTACGATGTTAAGAGCTGCGATATGGTCGATACCCTCACGTGTTCCTACGATTTCAAGAGCTGGCTTGATAGCGTCTGTATACTTAGTGTAGACACCGCATACCATAGCGTCTGCATCTCCCATCTCAACCATCATAGTAGCGAAGTAGCTGCGGTTGAACATCAACTCTAGGCTCTCTGCGTATGTGTATCCGTTACGAGCGTTCTTCTCTGCCAAATACTTAGCGTAGCGGTCACGACGTGAACCCTGATTCTCAGCGCGGTTGTTGATGATTTCGATTCCAGAGATATTGATGTTGTTCTCCTCAGCGATACGAGCGATGTTTGTCTCGTTACCTACAAGAACTGGAACACAGATACCGTCAGCCTTAGCAGCGACAGCAGCAGAAAGTACGCTTACGTTGTTTGGCTCAGAGAATACAACCTTCTTAGGAGCCTTCTTAGCGCGAACACGTAGACCATCGATCAACTTGTTGTTCAAGCCCATACGATGACGTAACTGGTCGCGATATGCATCCCAATCCTTAATCTCATGACGAGCGACACCACTCTCAATTGCTGCCTTAGCAACAGCTGGAGCGACAGTCTCAAGTAGACGTGGGTCAAGAGCTGTAGGAATAAGGTATTCCTTACCGAATGCCATAGCCTTACCACCGTATGCCTTGCTTACGATCTCAGGAACTGGCTTCTTAGCCAATTCAGCAAGAGCGCGTACAGCAGCAAGCTTCATCTCCTCGTTGATTGCCTTTGAGTGAGTGTCAAGAGCACCACGGAAGATGTAAGGGAATCCAAGCACGTTGTTGATCTGGTTAGGATAATCCGAACGACCTGTTCCGAAAATGATATCAGGACGAGATGCCATTGCATCCTCGTAAGTGATTTCTGGGTTAGGGTTAGCAAGAGCGAACACGATTGGGTTGTTTGCCATCGAGCGAACCATGTCCTGAGACAACACGTTACCCTTAGACAATCCCAAGAATACGTCTGCATCCTTAACTGCCTCAGCAAGAGTGTTGATATCACGATCTGTCTTAAACTCCTCCTTGCGTGGGTTAAGATCTGTTCTCTTTGAATTGATAACACCCTTCGAGTCGCACATAACGATGTTCTTCTTCTGAGCACCAAGAGCGACGTATAGACGAGTACATGAGTTAGCGGCTGCACCTGCACCGTTTACAACGATCTTTGCATCCTCGATCTTCTTTCCAGCTACCTCAAGAGCGTTCAAAAGGGCTGCAGAAGAGATGATGGCTGTACCGTGCTGGTCGTCGTGCATCAAAGGAATATCAAGTTCTGCCTTCAATCTGTCCTCGATCTCGAAACACTCAGGAGCCTTGATATCCTCAAGGTTGATTCCTCCGAATGTAGGAGCGATAGCCTTTACAGTCTCTACGAACTTGTCGATGTTCTTCTCATTTACCTCGATATCGAACACGTCAACATCTGCGAAAATCTTGAACAACAATCCCTTACCTTCCATAACTGGTTTTCCGGCAAGAGCACCTATATCACCAAGACCAAGTACCGCTGTTCCGTTAGAGATCACAGCCACAAGATTTCCCTTTGCTGTATAGTTGTATGCAAAGTTCTCATCTTTCTGTATTTCCAAACATGGTTCAGCAACACCTGGAGAGTATGCCAAAGAAAGGTCTCTCTGAGTTGCAGTAGGCTTTGTTGGGATCACCTGGATTTTACCTGGACGTCCCTCTGCGTGATACTTAAGAGCATCGCTCAACTTTTTGTTGTCCATTGTATTATTTCTAAAAATGTTCTTATTTTCAATAATTCACAAATTATGCTACAAAGATACGCTTTTTGTCAAAAAGATGCAAAAAAAATATGTTTTATAACTCATTTAATACAATATTTGTATATTTCCGACATTTTGTGTCATTCTTTTGGGGCTGATATGTTCACATCTTTTACATAGACGCAACATTCTCTCGTCTCTACAAGGCATTGCGAATTGTTATAAATTCTTAAACCACCAACACATACTTTTCTTCTTTCCTTTGAAGGATCTTATCATTTGTGTATTTTTGCAACACAATTAATTCTATGCGAAATACGAAAAACCTAATAAACAAAAAGAGTATGAAAGCAATAAGATCTTTTCTGTCTTTAGCCACATCTCTGTGTGCAATTGTCGCAAATGCACAAGATGTCATTATTTTCCGCAATGGTGAGGAGACAGAAGTAAAAGTAGAGGAGATCACTCCTAATGAGGTCAAATACAAGAAAACCTCTAATCCTGACGGTCCGTCGTATATCTTCAACAAAGATGACATTTTCATGATCAAATACAAGAATGGAGAGAAAGACGTGTTTGCTCCTGAATATAATGACATTCAGGCTGAATCACAATCAAAGCCAATTGTAGTCAAGGATGTCACAGTGAAAAGGAAATCTCCATCTGGATTGGCATACACATACAACGGAGCTTTCCTTACAGATCACGAAGCTGTAAACTATTTGGGGACAGACTATAACGAATTCACCCTGCAATCCGACAGAATGAAGCAAGGATTCAACTTGATGCTGACGGGAGCTATCCTTTCCGCCACGTCAGCCGTCCTATGTGTAACAAGTGTTGCGACTGGTCATTGGGAGGAAGACGGATGTTATGATGATTACTGGTATGACTACTACGGCAATCGCCATTATTATGATGATTGCGAATACTTTCAACCAAATGTTCCACTTATGGTAGCAAGTATAGCATGTGGTGTCGCATCATCCATTACGCTACCTATCGGTATTGTGAAATTTTCAACAGGAAAGACAAGATGTCATAAGATTTTGAAACGTCATTATAAAACGACATTCGATAACGACAATAAAATCAGTTCATACAACGATATGACATTCAAGGTGAATGCCAAACCAAACGGATTCGCATTGTCATTGACATTCTAATGTTTTCTGAATTTGATTTCAAAACGATATGAAATAGAGGTGCAGAAATGCATCTCTATTTTTTTGGCCACCGATATAATAAATATGGGACAGATATTCCCCTTTAGGGGATATAATACTAAACCATCCTCACAAGAAGGGGCGTAGACCCTTTATCGCTTGCGACGATAGCCGATTCCATAATGATTGAGGTCAACAGACCGAAATCATTATGGTGTCGGTTTAAATGATTATAGAATGATAATTCCGCATTTTTAATTTATTTCGCATTCCGCATTTTTAATTTTGAATTTCAATGCGTTCCGCCCTTAACAATCATCATTTTTTGTGAGTCAATCATGATAATGAAAGAGACAAAACATAAAAAAAGAGCGTATCAAATGATACGCTCTCTATAAATCCTTTCTGTAATTTCTTACTTTAGACCTACTGTTGGATCACAGTTTGTCTCCTGAGTTCCGATACCGCAGTACTCCTTCAAAGAATCGAATGCCTTGTAGAAGTCAAGAGATGCAGCACGTTCCCAGTCAAGAGCAGCAGCCTCTACATCACCACCTTTGTAACGTAGGTGTCCACGATTGTAGTATGCCTTTGCAAACTGAGGAGTTAGGGCAATTGCTTTGTTGTAATCTTTCATTGCAGCCTTCTCATCTCCAAGCTCTGCGTATGAGTTACCTCTGTTGAAGTATGCCTCAGCGAACTTAGGGTTGATCTTGATTGCTGAATTGTTATCTTCAATAGAACCCTTAACGTCTCCTAGCTCCTTTCTTGCTGTTGCACGGTTGTAGAATGTCAAAGCATCATTTGGGTTAGACTCAAGTACGATATCGTAATCTGCCTTAGCTCCCTTATAGTCGCCCAAACGGAACTTAGCGTTACCCATATTACCATAAGCTTCGATGAACTTAGGGTTAAGCTCAAGTACCTTGTTGAAGCTCTGGATTGCAGCCTTGTACTCCGCGTTACGGTATCTCTGGATACCCTCATTGAAATACTCAGTCACACTCTTCTGAGCCTGTGCTGTCAATGCAAAACAAACTGTTGACACTAATAGAAATAAAAATCTTCTCATTTTTTTAATCGTTTAGTCCGTTATCTTTTGACAACTGACATTTCTATATTTAACCTAATATTGTATAGCCGCGATAACATATACGAGTTAACCAACGTATATACGAATGCAAAATTACAACTTTTGAAATATAAAACTAACATATTCGCCTTTTTTTTATGTTAAATTTTCTTATTTGGCCCATTTTATGTTGTATATCATTCCATGGCATTTTTTCACAACCTTTTCTTTTGACGTTTGAAAAAATGACGTTATTTTAGTGTTAGAATATTTGGAACGCATAACATTTTTTAGTCATGGAAAAGAAAGTTAAAATATATTGCGTCAACAGCAATATCACAAATTCATATCCCGCTGGCATCTCACTGGAGGAAATCTGCCCTAAAGATGTAAAAGCGATTGTAGCGAAAGTAAACGGAAAAATTAAGGACCTGAAATTCTGCGTCTACAAACCTAAATGTGTGGAATTCCTAGGCTTGGATTCTCTTCACGGTGTAAGAGCATACCTCCGCAGTATCTCTTTCCTTCTATATGAGGCTGTCACACATATTAATAAAGAGGCTTGTCTTCGTATCGAGCACCCCATTTCTGGCGGTTATCTATGCCAAATCGCAGGTCTTGGCGAAATAAATGAGGATCTTTGCCGTCGCCTTTCAGAAAGAATGCGCGAAAAGATTGCCAAGAAGACGGAATTTGTTCAGGAAATCGTACCGACTTCGTGGGCAATCCAATATTTTGAGGACAATGCTGCTTTCGACAAAGTCAATATATTGAAGAGCCGTGGCGAGATGTACACTGAGCTATACCGTCTGGACGATCTTTATGATTTCTACTACGGTGCTCTTGTGCCAAACGCTGGATATCTCGACAAATTCGCTCTGACTCCTTATAACGGGGCTCTTCTTCTCACAGTGCCGTCGGCAGACAAGCCAAACGAGCTTGCTCCAGTGCGTCAGGAGCCTCAGCTTTTGAAGGCGTTCTCTGAACATACGACTTTCAACCAGCTCCTTGGCATTGAGAATGTCGGCGACCTTAATATCGGTCTGCTTGAGAAAAACAACGCAAGCAATCTGATCAAGGTGGCGGAGGCTCTTCAGGAGAAAAAGATCGCCCTTATTGCCGACGAGATTGCTAAGCGTCCGAAGGTTCGCATCGTTCTGCTTGCCGGCCCGTCTTCATCAGGTAAGACGACTTCCAGCAAACGTCTTTCCGTACAGCTTGCTGTCTGTGGTCTGAAACCGCTGGCTGTATCGCTCGACGACTATTTTGTGCCACGTCGACTCACACCAAAGGATGAGAATGGCAACTATGATTTCGAAAGTCTTTACGCTTTGGATCTTGACTTGTTCAACAGCGACTTGAATAAGCTTATCTCAGGAGAGGCAGTGACTCTTCCACGCTATAATTTCGAGACTGGAGAGCGTGAGCAGGGCGACACAATCCAGATCCACAATAATGAAGTGTTGATCTTTGAGGGAATCCACGCGCTGAATCCAAAACTGACAGAGAAGATCCCAGCTGAAAACAAGTTTAAGATCTTCGTTTCTGCGTTGACATCCATCTCACTCGACAACCACAACTGTATTCCAAACACCGACAACCGTCTGATCCGCCGTATCGTGCGCGACTTCAAATACCGTGGCTACTCGGCAGAGGATACTATCAAGCGCTGGCCAGACGTGATGAAGGGAGAGGAGAAGTGGATTGTGCCATTCCAGGAGGAGGCAGACGCGATGTTCAACTCGGCTATGATATTTGAGCTATGTGTGCTGAAGCACCACGCGATCGCCCCATTGTCGATGGTGCCACAGACATCACCGATCTACTCGGAGGCCCACCGTCTGCTCAACTTCCTTTCATACTTCGCCGATATCCAGGAGAACGAAATCCCTACAACATCACTGTTGAGAGAATTCGTGGGAGGAAGCAGTTTTAAGTACTAATGCTAAATTATAAATGCAAAATGCTGAATTTAGCATTTCGCATTTATAATTTTTAATTTTTTTGAGACATGATGGTTTGTAGGGTCGTTGCTTATCGATCTCTCTCAATCGCTCTGGGCCTCGCCCCTACACCATCAACCAGAAAAAGGCGTGATTTATCATGAATCACGCCTTTTTTGTGAAACACACGCACGAAAGAGACGTGCATCTATAATGACAAGCACGTCTATAATGAGACGCACGTTTCAAACACACGCATGACCATAATAAAAACGCACGACCGTTATAATGAGACGCACATTTCAAACACGCACGACCGTTATAATAAGACGCACGACCGTGCGTCTCTACATGATTTTGCCCTCCGCAATCCGACACCGACACACATCACGTCCCACATGAAGGGTCGTAGACCCTTTATCGCTTGCGACGGTAGCCGATTCCATAATGATTGAGGTCGACAGACCGAAATCATTATGGTGTCGGTTTAAATGATTATTGGGATCGGTTTAATCGATTATGGGAATCGGATTTTATGATTAATGATTAACGATTATTCATTTCGCATTTATAATTTTGAATTGAAAAAGGGATGAACTTCCGTCCATCCCTTAATGATTTATTCGATCAGAATCCATTTACTCTTTCAACCATGTCACTGACTTACAGCCACCGAACACATCCTCTCCGACCTTCACATTGTCTTTGGAATTATCAATTACAATGTCAAGATACCAACAACACTGAAATGCTCCATTTCCAATGCTAGTGACATTCGAAGGGATTTTTACGCTTCTCAAATTCTGGCAATACGAGAATGCCTTTTCTCCTATACTCGTCACACTTGATGGAATTTCTATTGATTCCATTTCACACCATTCAAAAGCTTCTTCTCCAATGCTTGTGATCGTAGAAGGGAGCTTTATGCCTTCTAAACTTCCTCCGCCTACAATATTAAATGCACCATTTGCGATTTCTGTGACTGTGTATATTTTACCGTCAATTCTAATCTTGGCTGGGATATAGAAGGAGTCGATACCTCCACGAGAATGTGAAACCTCAGCTGTTGAATCAGATAATGTTTTGAAGATCACAGCTCTAATGTCTGATGTGTCCATTACTACGGAAAGATCTGGATTGCCTGCGACAACTGGAGTATTTTTCGTAAATCTGACTGAAAAACAGTTAGTGAATGTATATTCTCCTGTTGTGACGTTTTTGCTTGAATTGTCTATGACAATATTCATACAATTCCAGAATGCGCCGTCTCCTATGTTGGTCACACTTGATGGAACGTTTATTAGATCCAAGCCTGAACCCCAAAAAGACCATCCTCTGATGCTTGTGACTGTTGAAGGGACAACAAATTTACCCTCTATTCCGGCAGGCACAGAGATAAGTTCTGTTGTGTCTTTATTATACAACACTCCATCCACAGTGATAAAATTTGGATTATCACTTGCGACATTTATGTTTGTCATATTTGAACAGCGGGCAAATGCACCGTCTTCTATTTCTGTGACACTGGCAGGGATATCAATGCTTTTCATAATTTGACAACCACAAAATGCGTAGATGCCAATCTTTGTAACACTTGAAGGAATCTTGACACTTGTCAGACTATCATTTTCAAAGGCTGAATATCCGATACAATTGACACTTGATGGAATTGTGAAATCGCCTCTTATTCCTCCTGGAACACAGATTATCTTTGTTTTGTCTTTGTTATACAAGACACCATCTACTGATGAATAGTTCGGATTGTCGCTAGCGACGTTGATGCTTTTCAATTTTGAACTTCCGCTAAAAACTGATGATTCAGCGATACTTGTTATACTTGAAGGGATTTCAAGTGTTGTTAAACTACGTTTCCAGCTAAATGCTGAATATTTGATGCTGTTGACTGTATATACTTTGCCATCAATCTTTACTTTGGATGGTATTTCTATAGATTCAGAGTCCTTATTAACCCCTGTCACCTCCACTGTCGAATCCGATGTGATTTTGAATTCTAATGGAGTTTCCGATGCATCAACAACTGTTGTGTCTTCAGGATTTGATTCGCTAAAAATCACCTCATTTACCTCACTGACATCAAACCTGACGATTTCTCCGTTTTTCTGCTTCACCACCATGTCGGTCGCCAACAGAGAGAGGCATATAGCGAATAAAGCTCCTAATACTATTAGTTTCTTTTTCATAACTAAACCATTTTATCCGTTTAATCTTTTAACCATGTCACAGATTTGCAATTGTTGAAAGCATATGATCCAACTTTCACATTCTTCTTTGAATTGTCAATTACGACATCAAGTTTTTCGCAGTTTTCAAATGCATAAACTCCGATGCTTGTCACACTATTTGGAATATTTATGCTCGTCAAACTGCTGCAACCATAAAAAGCAGATGCTCCGATGGTTGTCACACCATCTGGAATATTTATGCTCGTCAAACTGCTGCATCCCTTAAAAGTAGATCCTCCGATGCTTGTCACTCCATCTGGAATATTTATGCTTGCCAAATTGCTGCAACCCTCAAAAGCATAATCTCCGATGCTTGTCACACTCTCAGGAATATCGATGCTTGTCAATTTGCTACATTTATAAAAAGCATCTGCTTCGATGCTTGTCACACTCTCAGGAATATTTATGTTAGTCAAACTGCTGCAAATATAAAAAGCACATCTTCCAATGCTTGTCACACTCTCTGGGATACTTATGCTTGTCAAACTGCCACATCTATAAAAAGCAGATGCTCCGATGCTTGTCACTCCCTCTGGAATCACAACATCCGTACATTTTCCTTTATCTCCTATCCAGCCATAACATTTTGTGCCATTATCGTAGATCAATAATTGAGGCACTATTCCATCTGGAATAGTGATTATTTCTGTTTTATTTTTATTATATAAAATACCATTTTCTGAAGAGAACATAGGATTGTTAGAAGCCACATTGATACTTGCCAAACTACTACATCTATAAAAAGCTTTGTCTCCGATACTAGTTACACTCTCAGGAATATCGATGCTTGTCAAACTGCGGCAGCCTTCAAAAGCTCCTGCTCCGATGGTTGTCACACTCTCTGGAATACTTATGCTTGCCAAACTACCGCAGTCATAAAAAGCATATGCTCCGATGGTTGTCACACCATCTGGAATATCTATGCTTGTCAAACTGTAGCATTTGGCAAAAGTCCATGCTTCGATGCTTGTCACACTCTCTGGGATACTTATGCTTGCCAAACTACCGCAGTCATAAAAAGCATATGCTCCGATGGTTGTCACACCATCTGGAATATTTATGCTCGTCAAACTGCTGCATCCCTTAAAAGTAGATCCTCCGATGGTTGTCACTCCATCTGGAATATCTATGCTTGCCAAACTGCTGCAGTCTTCAAAAGCTCCTGCTCCGATGGTTGTCACACCATCTGGAAAATTTATGCTCGTCAAACTGCTGCATCTCTTAAAAGTAGATCCTTCGATGGTTGTCACTCCATCTGGAATATCTATGCTCGTCAAACTTTCACAATAAGAAAAAGCATATCCTTCGATGGTTGTCACTCCATCTGGAATATCTATGCTCGTCAAACTTTCACAATAAGAAAAAGCATATCTTTCGATGCTCGTCACACCCTCAGGAATGTTTATGCTTGCCAAATTGCTACATCCAGAAAAAGCTCCTGCTCCTATGCTCGTCACACCCTCGGGAATCTTAATGCTGGTCAAACGGTCGCATGCACCAAAAGCATCTTCTTCGATGCTCGTCACTCCCTCAGGAATATTTACGCTAATCAAATCACTTGCAATAAAAGCCCCATACCCGATACTTGTCACAGTATATATCTTTCCGTCAATTCGGATTTTTTGAGGCACAATGATAGAATCATGACCAAGGTATGAACAATCATTTCCACTATCATCTCTAGTTACCTCCGCCGTCGAATCAGATAGAATATTGAATTTCAGAAATGTTTCCGACGCATCAATCACCGTCGAATCTTCAGGAATGATTGCATTTTCCTCAAAGAAGACCTCTTCCACATCATCCACATTGATTTTCCAATCCTCCCCGTTTTTCTGCTTCACTACCATGTCGGTCGCCAACATAGAGAGGCATATTGCGAATAAAGCTCCTAATGCAAGTAATCCTTTTTTCATATTTCTTTCCAATTTATATTTTTCACATTTTCAAAACGTTGTCGCAATTATGGCAACACCACAAAATTAAACATATTTTATGGAAGATAAAAATTTCAATGCCAAATATGACGGATGATGAATGATTAACGATTGATGATTAATGATTATTTTGAAAATAATCAAAACATGCGAGCAGGTTTGAAAATAATTAAAAATACGAGGACGTAAAAAAACAAAATAATGAAAATTGAATTGCCAACAATGTAAATGGCATTAAATATAACCCCTAACGGGGTAAATTGAAATCCATCATCGTTTTTTCCCCCTACCGATATATAACGCCTGACGGCGTAATGGGGGGTGGAGACCACAATGGATCTCCCCATCAGATGAATTTGCCAACAATTACGCATTATGAATATAAATGGCATTAAATATAACCCCTAACGGGGTAATTTGAAATCCATCATCGTTTTTTCCCCCTACCGATATATAACGCCTGACGGCGTAATGGGGGGTGGAGACCACAATGGATCTCCCCATCAGATGAATTTGCCAACAATTACGCATTATCATTATGAATGGCATTAAATATAACCCCTAACGGGGTAAATTGAAATCCATCATCGTTTTTCCCCCTACCGATATATAACGCCTGACGGCGTAATGGGGGGTGGAGACCACAATGGATCTCCCCATCAGATGAATTTACCAACAATTACGCATTATCATTATGAATGGCATTAATATAACCCCTAACGGGGTAAATTGAAATCCATCATCGTTTTTTTTCCTACCGATATATAACGCCTGACGGCGTAATGGAGGTTGGAGACCACAATGGATCTCCCCATCAGATGAATTTACCAACAATTACGCATTATGAATTATGAATTATCACAGCGTTGGCAATGAGATGCCTTGAATCTTTCTGTAAAGGTCGAGGGCGTAGACGTCGGTCATGCCGGAAACGTAGTCGAGCACAGCAAGAATCCGTTCGTATGGCGACTCACTCGACACTGCGAATTGAGACGGAATGCGTGCCAACAGCTGTTTTGAATATGCTTTGTCGGCGTTAAACACTGCGTCGATCTCTTTTTCTATCAATGTGTAGATGATGTTGTAGCCGGCGATCTCGATGTCGACCACCTCCTTGCTCTTGTATATTTTCTTCGCCGACACTCTCTGGCACTCTTTGTAGGCCTTACCCACTCTCTCCGACACATAGTCGATCAGCGAGCCTTCAAACTCTCCAGCCAAAATTTTCTCCTCATTCTTTATGAAGACGTCGGCACACTCCTCTATCAGCACCCCGATGACGCTGGAACGCAAGTATGCCACCTGCTCATTCACGTCGTCAACGAACGACATCCTTTCCCTCCGTCGCTCCTGCTTCTCCTCCGAGAAGAATCCGAGAAGCAGATTGAAAGTCTCGTCTTTATCGAGCAGACGCATCTTCAACGCGTCTTCAATATCCATTATCTCATAGCAGATATCATCAGCTGCCTCCACTAGGTAGACGAGGGGATGACGCGAATATCTCCCGTCGGCTTTCTTTTTTATGCCCAAATAATCGGCGATTTTCCTATAGGTCTCGAAATCGGATTGGAAGAATCCGAACTTGTTTTTCTTGCCTTTCACATCTGCGGAAAGATACGGATATTTCACGATCGAGAGCAGAGTCGGGTATGTGAGCACGAATCCGCCCTCACGTCGCCCCTCGAAACGGTGGGTGAGCAGACGGAAAGCGTTGGCGTTGCCGTCGAAATGGGTGAAATCAGCCCATTGCTCGTCCGTGATGCCGTATTTCTCTTTCAATTCCATTCCGGCACCTTCGGAAAAATACGATGAAATGGCGGTTTCTCCGCTGTGTCCGAACGGAGGATTGCCCATATCGTGGGCGAGGCATGCAGCAGATACGATGGATCCGAGATCGTCGACGTGGGTGGAAATAGAATCTCCGTATTTCTCTTTAAGGAATTTTGAGACACGGTTGCCGATGGAGCGTCCCACACAGCTCACCTCCAATGAGTGGGTGAGACGGTTGTGCACGAAAATGGTGTTGGGAAGTGGAAACACCTGGGTCTTGTTCTGCAAACGTCGGAATGGGGCTGAAAACACAAGGCGGTCGTAATCGCGTTGAAACTCCGTACGGTCTTGCTCTTTGGGGTCGTGATAGTTTTCCAATCCCAGGCGGATAGTGCAAATCAGTTTATTCCATTCCATCATTTTCGGCATATTTTTATATTAGACAACACAAATATAATAAAAGGGCGGCAAGTTGTTAGGATTTATTTGCATTTTCCATTGTAAACTTCTATATTTGGAATGCTTATGTCAGGTGAGAAATACAATTTTCCCACAATTGGCATTGGCGGGGTGGAAATGCACTTGAATGTATAAACACAAAAAGGAAACTAAGGGAGAAGAACTATGACTACAAAATCACTATTCAAAGATATTTTAATGGCGCCGCTGTCCTGGATTTACGGGCTTATTGTAGTAGTGCGAAATTTCATGTTTGACGTCGGTTTGCTGAAATCCACAAAGTTTGACATTCCTGTGATTGTTGTAGGCAACATCACTGTGGGAGGCACAGGAAAAACGCCTGTCACAGAATACCTTGTACGGCTTCTTTCGGAAAAGTTCCGCACAGCGGTGGTGAGCCGAGGATATAAGCGTAAGACGAAAGGGTTCATTCTTTCGGATGAGAAGAGCACACCTGATCAGATTGGCGATGAGCCATACCAGATCAAACGTAAATTTCCTGATGTGGTTTTGGCTGTAGACGAGAAGAGAGTGAGAGCGATTGAGAAGTTGAGCAACGAAGGGTCGTACCGTCCGGAGGTGTTTGTGCTCGACGACGCATACCAGCACCGCTACGTCACGCCGGACATCCCTATTCTTCTTGTGGACTACAACAACCTTATCTATAACGACCGATTGCTTCCATTGGGCACATTGAGAGAGCCGCTTAAGGCGAAAGACAAGGCATCGATTGTGATCGTGACAAAGTGTCCGAAGGATATCACGCCGATGGAATTGCGTGTGATCACGATGAATCTTAAGCTTTATCCTTATCAGACGCTTTTCTTCTCATATATGGAGTATGGCGATCTGAAGCCAGTGTTCCCATGCGCAAAGGCGACGGTGGATCCGGATCTGCTGAAGGAGACGACGGTATTGTCGCTTACGGGAATCGCGTCGCCAGCAACATTTGAAGAGCATGTGAGAAGTCTCACAAACGGAATCAAGGCAGTCAATTTTGCCGACCATCACAAACTGACATTGAAAGATTATAATAAGGTGACGGAGATGTTCGCAGAAATCGAAAACAGCAAAAAACTCATCCTTACCACGGAGAAAGACGCTGTCAAGATGATGAATGATGAGACATTCCCGTCGGCACTGAAAGAATACATCTATTATATCCCGATGAACATAAAATTCCTGAAGGATGAAGAGTCGTTCAACAATTTAATTATCAACTATGTTACAAAGAATAGAAGCTACATGCGCATATCTTAAAAGCCAGACTGAATTGCGTCCGGAAATCGCCATTATTCTTGGCACTGGTTTGGGCGGTCTGACAGAAGAGATCAGCGTAGAGAAAGAGATACCATATTCACAGATTCCAGGATTTGTGCAGAGCACAGTGGCTGGACACTCAGGAAAATTGATATTCGGAACAATAGCAGGAGTGCCAGTGATGGCTATGCAGGGAAGATTCCACTTTTATGAGGGATACCCTATGAAAGATGTCACATATCCGGAGGTGGTGATGAAAGGTATGGGAATCAAATACTTGATGGTGAGCAATGCCGCAGGAGGATTGAATCCAGAGTTTAAGGCAGGCGACATCATGTTGATCACAGACCACATCAACCTGTTCCCTGAGCATCCGTTGAGAGGCAAGAACGAAGATTCCATCGGCACACGTTTCCCAGACATGAACAACGCATACAACCGTGATTTGATCGCGTTGGCGGAAAAAGTTGCAGCGTCTAACAACATACCATATAAGAAAGGAGTGTATGTCGGCACACAGGGACCAACATTCGAGACTGTGGCGGAATACAAATATTTCCGTTTGATAGGTGGAGACACATGTGGAATGAGCACAGTGCCTGAGATCATCGTGGCTCACTGGGCAGGCATCAAGTGTTTCGGAGTGTCGATCGTGTCGAATGCGTTAGGAGACGCGTTGAATGGTATAGAGACAAACCACGAGGAGGTGCAGCGCAACACCAATATCGCAAAAGACAATCTTAAGGTCTTGTTCCGTGAGATGGTAAAAGCAATGCGAAATTTATAATGCATAATTGAGGAGACGTGGGAGTAACGCGTCTCCTTTTTTATCGCAAGAAAGACATTTAATCAGCCAAAAAGTCACCTATCCAAACACATTGGATACCGTTGATATTACCACATTGTAATTTGTCTGCCACCACAATATATTTTGGGTAATTGTCTTTAATCTGTTGTAATGGGCGTAGCTCACGATTGCGAGTCTCTTCATTCTCCATTGTATATGTCACCTGTACGTAAAGGGTCTTATTGCCATTAAAGGCTACAAAATCGATTTCAAGTGAGTCTGATTTGCCTACATATACTTTATATCCTTTTCTTAAAAGATGAATATAAACAAGATTTTCAAGATATCCTGCGATCATATCTGGCATATATCCATATCTGGCATAGAGCAAAGAGAGATCTGCAAAATACAATTTTTCATTGGTTTGTAAAACCTCTTTCCCCTTTAGATCAAATCTGCTTACTCTATGGATGATAAAAGACGATTCCAGTGCTCTTATATAGTTGTATAGAGTCTCAGCATCTATTTTTCTTTGTTGACTTTTTAGATATGCCGATATATTTTTCGCACTGAAAACATTGCCTAAGTTCATCATCAAATAACCTACAAGACGTTCCAACATGTCAATATTTCTGATATTATGTCTTTGTATGGTATCTCTGAGAAGAGCCGACGCATATATGTCTGACACTATCTTGTAAATCTCATCTTCCGAATGTTCTGCATTGTGTGCAGAAGGGAATCCTCCTTCTCTTATATAACGTGGAAATGCGATGTCTCTACTCTCAATAGAATGAAAAGTCATGAATTCAGACAAAGAGAGTGTCAGTACCGGAATTTCTATGTAACGTCCAGTCAGATATGTAGACAATTCCGATGACAACATACGAGAGTTTGAACCTGTTATATAAATATCCACGTCGAAATCAGCCATAAGGGAGTTGACAACTTTTTCCCAATTCTCTACCTCTTGTATCTCGTCTAAGAAGATATATGTTTTAGTGTTCGGCTTTATCCGTGTACAGATATGATTGTATAAAGCCATTGAATCAAGCAGATCTACCAATTGCAAACTTTCAAAATTCAAATATACGATATTGTCTTCTGGAATTCCTTGTCGTAACAATTCGTCACGTATCATTTTCATCAATTCTGATTTGCCGCTTCTTCTTATTCCGGTCAAAACTTTTATTATAGGTTTGTTTACAAATGGTTTGATTTTTTGTAAATATAGCTCTCTTCTAATCATACTTTTGTCGATATTTATTGGGTTATACCCCGTTAAACTCTACAAAAATACAAAATTTGTTGGATTATACTCCTTCAAATCTCCCAAAAATACAAAATTATCGGGTTATATTCCTTCAAACTTCGTAAAAAAGATAAACTTATCGGGTTATACTCTTTCAAACTTTGTCTGGAAGACGATGTTTGCATAACCCCGTACATTCGAAGCGAAGCGTAGGATGTGCGGGGCAGGAAACAGGAAACCTGCCCCTACAATTTTGGCAAACATCTATTTTGTTGTAATATCAAAATGTCAATAAAAGAGAGCGAAACCGACAATTATAATAGTTTAGAATGATTTTTTGCATCTTTTGTTTAGAGAAACCGTCTTATCACATCACATTTTGTAATATATAAAAATCAATTTCAATTTTAGCAAGTTTTAAATTGTAAGCAGTAAACATCATCAACCTTACAATTTGATACTATTTTTCGATTTTGTATATACAAATTGTTAGTTGTTACAATCTATTTTTAGCAAATACATCATAAAAACGATTAGAAATTTTCATTGTGCGTAATTTTGCATCGGTAATCCAAATGGGATTGCCGACTTGGATAATTAGATATAAAACGACGAAAAGAAACAAAGTTATGCAAAACAATTTCACTAAAGGACTTTACACTCCAGCGAATGAGCATGATGCTTGTGGTGTCGGTATGGTGGTAAACATACATGGCAACAAGAGTCATGAGCTTGTGGATTCCGCTCTTAAAGTCTTGGAGAACATGATGCATCGTGGTGCTGAGGGTGCCGACGGTAAGAGTGGAGATGGTGCCGGTATTATGGTACAGATACCACACGAGTTTATTTTGTTGAAGGGAATTCCAGTTCCAGAAAAGGGTAAGTATGGTACAGGTCTCGTCTTTTTACCAAAAGACAAGACAGAGCAAGACAAGATTCTTAAGGTGATGATTGAGGTGATCGAGGCAGAAGGTTTGAATTTGATGAAGCTTCGTGATGTGCCTACAAATCCAGCATGCTTGGGTAAGGTGGCACTTGAAAGTGAGCCAGACATCAAGCAGGTGTTTATCACCGGCGTCTCCAATGAGGATGCTCCAAACCTTGAGAGAAAACTCTACGTAATCCGTAAGAAGATAGAGAATCAGATAGATCACAAAGATTTCTACATTGTCTCATTGTCGAGCAAGAATATCATCTATAAGGGTATGCTTTCGTCTATGCAGGTGCGCGACTATTTCGACGACCTTCGTGACACATACTTCACTTCTGGCCTTGCTCTGGTACACTCACGTTTCTCTACAAACACATTCCCTACATGGTCGCTTGCGCAGCCTTTCCGTTTGCTTTGCCACAACGGTGAGATCAACACGGTGAGAGGAAACAGAAACTGGATGAAGGCCCGTGAGTCGGTGCTCAATTCTGGTCTGCTTGGTGATATATCAAGCATCCGCCCTATCGTGCAGCCTAACATGAGCGACTCTGCGTCGTTGGACAACGTGTTTGAGTTTTTCGTGATGAGTGGACTCTCTTTGCCTCACGCGATGGCTTTGCTTGTGCCAGAGAGTTTCAACGACAAAAATCCTATCAGCGACGACCTAAAGGCATTCTATGAGTATCACTCAATTTTGATGGAGCCTTGGGATGGACCTGCAGCTTTGATGTTCTCAGACGGACGTTACGCTGGAGGTATGCTCGACAGAAACGGTCTGCGTCCTTCAAGATATTTGATCACAAACAACGACATGATGGTTGTCGCTTCTGAGGTGGGAGTCCTTGATTTTGATCCTAGTGAGATCAAGCAGAAAGGAAGACTTCAGCCTGGTAAGATCCTGATGATCGACACAGAAGAGGGCAAGATCTACTATGATGGCGACTTGAAAGCTCAGCTTGCCGCCGAACACCCATATAAAGAGTGGTTGCACACCAACCGTATTCAGCTTGAGAAGTTGAAAAGCGGACGTAAGGTTTCCAATTCCGTCGCCAACTATAAGAGCAAACTTCTGAATTTTGGCTTCGCCAAGGAAGACATCGTGAAGACAATCATTCCTATGGCAGTCAACGGTGCAGAACCTGTCGCAGCGATGGGTAACGACACTCCATTAGCTGTCATCTCCGATCGCCCACAGATTTTCTTCAACTACTTCCGCCAGCAGTTTGCCCAAGTCACAAACCCTGCCATCGACCCTATTCGTGAGGAGCTTGTGATGAGTTTGACTGAGTATATCGGTAAGGTAGGACCTGGCATTTTGAATCCAGATGAGAGCAACTGTAAGATGGTTCGTCTTCCTCATCCAATCCTTTCAAATGCGGAACTTGACATTCTTTGCAACATCCGTTACAAGGGATTCGTCACTACTAAACTTCCTTTGCTGTTCGAGGCGAGCAAGGGAGAAGAGGGATTGAAAGAGGCACTCGACGATCTATGCAAGAGAGCTGAGGAGAGCGTCGACAAGGGTATCAACTATATCATCCTTTCAGATAGGGATGTCGACGAGAAACATGCGGTCATTCCATGTCTGTTGGCTGTTTCCGCAGTGCACCACTATTTGATCAGCGTCGGCAAACGAGTGCAGACGGCATTGATTGTCGAGTCTGGAGAGATTCGTGAGGTGATGCATGCCGCATTGCTTCTTGGTTATGGAGCATCAGCATTGAATCCATATATGACATTCGCTGTTCTAGAAGAGCTTGTGAAGAACAAAGAGATTCAGGAGGATTACCCTACAGCCGAGCACAACTATATCAAGGCTGTATGCAAGGGTCTTTACAAGATCATGTCTAAGATGGGTATCTCAACTATCCGTTCTTACCGTGGTGCTAAGATCTTTGAGAGCATCGGTTTGAGCGAGAGCTTGTTGAGATCTTACTTCGGAACAGAAATTTCTACTATCGGTGGTATCGGTTTGAAGCAGATCGCAGACGACGCAATCAAACTTCACGATATCGCGATGAAGGCTACAGACGAGGATATGGTTCCAGATTCTGGTTTGTTCGCCTACAGAAAAGATGGTATCGCGCACGCTTGGAATCCAGAGACAATCTCAACTCTTCAGATTGCCACTCACATGGGTTCGTACAAGAAATTCAAAGAGTTCACAAATTACGTTGACAATAAGGAGAAGCAGATTTTCATCCGTGACTTCTTCAATTTCAAGAAAGCAGCTAAGCCAATCTCCGTCGACGAGGTTGAGCCAGTTGAGAGCATTGTCAAGCATTTTGTTTCGGGAGCCATGTCGTTCGGAGCCATTTCAATCGAGGCTCACGAGGCTATCGCCCTTGCGATGAATAAACTTGGAACTCGTTCCAACACAGGTGAAGGAGGTGAGGACAACGCACGTTATCATTCAAGTGTAGACGGTGTGAGTCTATCATCAAAAACAAAGCAGATCGCATCAGGTCGTTTTGGTGTCACTGCCGAGTATCTTGTGAATGCAGAGGAGATTCAGATCAAGGTGGCTCAGGGAGCAAAACCGGGAGAAGGTGGTCAGTTGCCTGGATTCAAGGTAAATGAGGTTATCGCCAAGACACGTAACTCAATACCAGGCATCTCACTTATCTCACCTCCGCCTCATCACGATATCTATTCAATCGAGGACCTTGCTCAGTTGATCTTCGACTTGAAGAATATCAATCCTACAGCAGCCGTGTCAGTCAAACTTGTGGCTGAGAGCGGTGTGGGCACAATCGCAGCAGGAGTGGCTAAGGCAAATGCAGATTTGATTGTCATCTCAGGTGCTGAGGGAGGAACAGGAGCGTCACCAGCGTCTTCAATGAGATTCGCAGGTATATCGCCTGAAATCGGTCTCGCCGAGACACAGCAGACATTGGTGTTGAATGGACTTCGTGGACGTGTCCGTTTGCAGACGGATGGTCAGTTGAAGACAGGACGTGATGTAATCCTTACAGCACTTCTAGGAGCAGACGAGTTTAGCTTCGGAACACTTCCTTTGATTGTGTTAGGATGTGTGATGATGAGAAAATGTAACACAAACACATGTCCTGTAGGTGTTGCGACTCAGGATCCTAAACTTCGTGAGAGATTCAGAGGCCGTTCAGAATATTTGGTGAACTATTTCACATTCTTGGCCCAGGAGGTTCGTGAGTACCTTGCAGAGATGGGATTCAAGAAGTTTGAGGATATCATCGGTCATACTGAGTTGATCGAGATCAAACCAATGGATAACGACAAGCACAAGACTTTGGATTTCTCACGTCTACTTGCACGAGTTGACAGCAAAGAATCGCTATGCTGGGATCACAGAGCATTCACAAAGGTTGAAGGCGTTAAGGATTTTGAGATCCTTGCTCAAGCTAAGGATGCTATTGAAAAGAAACAGGAGGTCAACCTTGATTTCGCAATCAAGAATACAGACCGTGCTGTCGGAACAATGCTTTCTGGTGCAATCGCTTTGAAGTATGGCGAGGGTGGTCTTCCTGATTCTACAGTCAATATCAAGTTCAAGGGTTCTGCTGGTCAGTCGTTCGGAGCCTTCCTTGCTAAGGGTGTAAACTTCAAACTTGAGGGAGAGACAAACGACTACTTCGGTAAGGGACTTTCAGGAGGACGCATCGCAATCCTTCCTCCAGTACGAAGCAGTTTCGAGGCAGACAAGAACATCATCGCTGGTAACACAGGTTTGTATGGTGCGACGACGGGAGAGCTTTATGTCAATGGTCGTGTAGGAGAGCGTTTTGCAGTTCGTAACTCAGGAGCTACAGCAGTAATCGAGGGTGCTGGCGACCACTGTTGTGAATATATGACAGGTGGACGTGTGGTTGTCCTAGGTGAGACGGGAAGAAACTTCGCAGCCGGAATGTCTGGTGGTGTCGCTTATGTATGGGATAAAAACCATAATTTCGACTACTTCTGCAACATGGATATGGTGGAATTGAGCCTGATTGAGGAGGCGAGCTACCGTAAAGAACTTCACGAGTTGATTCGCAAGCATTGGTTGTACACAGGTTCAAATCTAGCGCGTACGATGCTCGACGATTGGAATCACTACGTGGAGCAGTTCATCCAGGTTGTTCCAATTGAGTACAAGAGAGTGCTTCAGGAGGAGCAGTTGAAGAAACTACAAAATAAGATAGCTGACATTAAAGCAGAATAAAAAATGCATAATGCTAAATGCTAAGTGCTAAATTATTTATCAATGTAGTAATGTATGGTTCACAATTATGAATTATGCATTATGAATTAAGAATTGAATAATATGGGAAATCCTAAAGCATTCCTAACAGTGCCTCGTAAGGAGGCCGGATATCGCCCCGTCCAAGACCGTATTCGTGATTTCGGTGAGGTGGAGCAAACATTGAATTCAAAAGACAGACAAGAGCAGGCATCTCGCTGCATGGATTGTGGTGTCCCTTTCTGCCACTGGGCTTGTCCGCTTGGCAATAAACAGCCAGAATGGCAAGACGCTCTATATAAAGGCAAGTGGGAAGAGGCTTACAAGATTCTTTCAACTACAAACGACTTTCCTGAGTTTACAGGTCGTATCTGCCCCGCGCTTTGCGAGAAGAGTTGTGTGCTCAACCTTACAATCGGTGAGCCTACAACATGCCGTGAGAATGAACGTGCCATCATCGAGCGTGCGTTCATGGAGGGTTATGTCCCAGTCCACTCATACGCCCGCAATGGCAAGAAAATAGCAGTGATCGGTTCTGGCCCTGCCGGACTTTCCGTAGCGGCACAGTTGAATAAGAAGGGTTATGAAGTGACTATCTTTGAGAAGAATGAGGCTGCAGGCGGACTACTTCGCTATGGTATTCCAAACTTCAAGCTCAACAAGTCTGTGATCGACCGCAGAATCGCGATTATGGAGAAAGAGGGAATCAAATTCCTATACAACCAGAATATCGACTGCACAAAACTTCCTGAAGGATTCGACGCATATGCCGTCTGCACAGGCACTCCGACTGCCCGCGACCTGAAGATAGAAGGACGTGAGTTGAAGGGAATCTACCTTGCTCTTGAAATGCTTTCCCAGCAGAACAGAGTGCTTGCCGGAATGAAATTCAAAGATTCCGAGCTCGTTAATGCGAAAGGTAAAAAAGTGCTTGTGATCGGAGGTGGAGATACAGGTTCTGACTGTATCGGAACAGCCAACCGCCAGGGTGCAGTAAGTGTGACTCAGATTGAGATCATGCCGGAGCCACCTGTAGGTTACAATCCTGCCACACCATGGCCAAACTGGCCTAATATCAAGAAGACCACGTCTTCACATAAAGAGGGATGCGAAAGAAGATGGCTTCTCAACTCTAACAGATTCATCGGTAAGGATGGAAAACTTGTCGGTGTTGAGGTGGAAGGAGTGATCTGGGAGCCAAATCCAGATGGAGGTCGTCCGATCATGAAGCTCGACGGAAAGAAAGAGGTCATCGATTGCGATATGGTGCTTCTTGCCATGGGATTCATCAAGCCAGAGCATCCGAAATATGCGGATAATGTATTTCTGGTTGGCGACGCTGCTTCAGGTGCAAGTCTTGTGGTGCGCGCGATCGCTTCTGGCCGTAAGGTGGCAAAGCAGATCGACGCTTACGTAAATGGAATTAAAAAGTAAGAATTAAGAATGGCGCGACTTGGAGGGTAAAACCTTCAAGTTGAAAGCCATTATGATTCGTTTCTATTCGCAAATATCTTTTAAGACTGCGAAATTTTTAATTCCTCATTATTAACTCTTAATTCGAACTGAATATGTGTGGTATAGTTTGTGCGTTCGACCTAAAGAAATCAGCGCAGGAGTTGCGTCCTCAACTCCTTGAAATGTCCAAAAGAATTCGTCATCGTGGACCAGATTGGTCTGGAATTTATTGTGGCGACAAAGCAATACTTGCTCACGAGAGACTTGCTATTGTCGACCCTCAAAGCGGTCAGCAGCCATTATATAGCAAAGATGGCAAACTTGTGCTTGCCGTAAACGGAGAAATCTACAACCATCAGAGCATACGCGACCGTCAGGCTGGGTCATACGAGTTTCTCACTAAGAGTGACTGTGAGGTGATCCTCTCGCTCTACCGTGAGAAAGGGATCAATTTTATTGAAGATCTGAACGGAATTTTTGCTTTCGCGCTCTACGATATTGAGAATGATGTCTACTTGATTGCTCGCGACCATGAAGGTATTATTCCTCTATATATGGGATGGGATCATAACGGTACTTTCTACGTCGCTTCTGAAATGAAAGCCCTTGAAGGATTTTGCGAAACAATCAAATCTTTTCCTCCAGGACAATATTTCTACTCTAAAGATGGAGAGTTGAAGACGTGGTATAAGCGAGACTGGATGGAATACGACGCAGTCAAAGCCAACACATCAAATATAGATGAACTCCGCAGTGCACTTGAAAGTGCAGTCAAACGTCAGTTGATGACGGATGTGCCATACGGAGTGCTTCTTTCCGGAGGTCTCGACTCATCAATCGTCTCTGCGATTGCCAAGAAGTACGCTTCACAGCGTGTGGAGAGTGGAGACAAACTTGGAGCATGGTGGCCACAGTTGCACTCGTTCGCAGTAGGATTGAAGGGAGCTCCAGACTTGCTTGCGGCAAAGAAAGTAGCCGACCATATCGGCACTGTGCACCACGAAATCAACTTCACAGTGCAGGAAGGATTGGACGCGGTGCGCGACGTCATCTATCATATTGAGACATACGATGTGACAACGGTAAGAGCAAGCACACCGATGTATCTTCTTGCCCGCGTCATCAAGAGCATGGGAATAAAGATGGTACTTTCCGGAGAAGGAGCCGACGAAATCTTTGGCGGATACCTATATTTCCACAAGGCTCCAAATGCTGAAGAATTGCATAAGGAGACGGTGCGTAAACTTTCAAAGCTCCATATGTATGATTGTTTGCGAGCCAACAAGAGCCTTTCAGCATGGGGTGTCGAGGGACGTGTGCCATTCCTGGATAAAGAGTTTATGGATGTGGCGATGCGATTAAATCCAAAAGACAAGTTGAGCGGCACCGTCGGCAGAATAGAGAAATGGATCCTTCGTAAGGCATTCGAGGACTACTTGCCAGAAGAGGTGGCATGGCGACAGAAAGAGCAATTCTCAGATGGAGTCGGCTACAGCTGGATTGATACTTTGAAAGAACTCACGTCGCAGCAGGTCACAGACGAGCAGATGTCTCATGCGGCAGAAAGATTCCCAATCAACCCACCTATGACAAAAGAGGAATACTACTATCGTAGCATCTTCGAGGAGCATTTCCCAAGTCAGACAGCAGCGCAGACAGTGCCAAGCGAGAAGAGTGTAGCATGTTCCACAGCTATCGCGCTTGAGTGGGATGAAGCGTTCAAGAATATGAATGATCCTTCAGGAAGAGCTGTGAAGAGCGTACATAATCAGGCTTATAAGTAAAAAGATAGGCAGCATAATAATTTGTTTCTTGGGGGCGATGCAGTGATGCGTCGCCCTTTTTTGTGAATTCGAAATTATAAATGCAAAATGCAAAATGAATAATCGTTAAATCCCATAATCATTATGGTATCGGATTGCGGAGGCAAAAACACGTAGAGACGCACGGTCGTGCGTCTCATTCACGGTCGTGCGTCTCATTCACGGTCGTGCGACTCATTCACGGTCGTGCGACTCATTATAACGGTCGTGCGTCTTCATTATATACGTGCATTATTGGCATATCTGTAGGGGCGATCCCTTGTGGTCGCCCATATTTGGATATAAATGTAGAGACGCCGTAATACGACGTCTCTACAGATGACATTATCACCTATGATTCCCAATACGCCGTTAGACGTTTGACATCGGCAGAAAAAATATTAAGACGGATTCCACCCTTTACCTCGTTAGAGATTATAGTTGATGTGATTTTTTCATTTATCGTTCAAACGGTCCTCCAATTCCCTCAATGTTATTGGAATTTGTCTTTTTAACTTCATGCCTTTCTTGGTTTGTACGAATAGTAAGTATATACAGTTGCAATTAGCATCCGCATATTTTATAACTTCCAATTTCTTTGGAGATATCTTTGATAGAACGGTATCCACTTTTCCCTCCTCGATTAAGGATCCGTCAACGACATAATAATCTATTTTGTGATTGCCATATATATTTAAGCATGGGCATGAAGTATCGACGGTGCTATATCCTTTCTTTGTCCGGCTAAAAGCGGTACTCGAAAAGACAATTAGGAAGATGGCAAGAAAAAGTTTTTTCATAGATAAATCATCTATAGAATCGCATTATTACACTGTTTCCTTCATTCTTTTACCTCTTTCGTAGTCTTTTGTTCCTCGGAAGATTTGTCACCGCCAATTATCACAGTAGAAGATTTATTATCTTTTCCTTTTAGTGTAGAGGATCCGACTTTCAACTGGCCATCAATTATCTGATTGGCAAATTTTATCCACTGTTCATAAGGTGTACTTTTTAATTCGCTAAAAGTTTCCCAATACGTTCTGAATCCATCTTCACTTTGTGTCGCCATCACAGCCATCTGTGATTTGTATTCTCCTGTGATATCCAAGACATGTTCTACACGAATATTATATTGCCAATCGTAGCTACCATTAGCCAAAAATACTCTGAACAAATATTGCACTGCCATGCCGCCTGCATCTTTTGGATTAAAATATTCGTACACTTGGACAACAGTGTATCCATGGCTGTACTCATCGATAAACATTACTTTATCCTCTATCTTCTGTTTTTCGTGCAACTTGAACGCCGTCTTTTTGTATTTCTCCGCTTTATCATACATACTATGTGTGTTGTATGTCTGTACCGCAAAGACAGCAGTGCTGTAATCATCTGATCCCATATCCTTCACCATAGCTTTGATTGCATTGTCTATGGAAGAAACAGGCGTGTTGCCGACAATAATTTTATGGGCATTATAACGATAATTTTTTTCAGCATCCTTGATTTTCAATATCTCCTCACATGTTGCTATAGCATTAACAGTGTCGTGCATATAATCATAGAAAACCGCTTTATTTATAATAAGTCTGCTGTTTTTCGGATCTTTTACCAAAGCGTCATTGATTGTAGCCAACGCATCGTCGTGGCGAGACATTCCCATCAGAATAGAACTTTTTGTGAGAATGGCATCGACATCTGAGGGATTTAACTTTAAGGCTTTATTGTTTGTGGTCATTGCCTCTTCAAATCGCCCTAGTTTTAACAATAAATCTGTTTTAATCAAATAAGGATCAACGTTTGTGCTGTCGGCTAGAATCAGCTTGTCACAGTAGAATAAAGCACTGTCTACCTGTTGTTGCTCTAAAAACTTATTAACTTGTGACTTTATATGGGTGATGACAATTGAATGCGCAAGAGATTCTTCAAGAGATTGGTTTGCCGCCATAGTTGGGATACAATTCAGGAATAAACCCATAAACAAACCAGCGAATATTTTTTTCATGTCCATAGCTTTATCAATTTTGCTTTATGCATTTACTTTCTGTTTGGCAAATATATGAAAACAAATGAACAAGAATGTCTATTTTGTTTGCAATAATTGTCGATTAACAAAATTTTTGTGTTTTTCAATTACGGCAAGAGAAAAATTAAAGGTTGTCAAATTTTAAGAAGCTGTTTAAGTTTGCTTAAAATTATGTGAGTTCAGCCAGTTTCACACTTGCGAGAAGTTAGGGCATTTCGCCCTTTGCAATCCTCAAACTCTATAACCAAATCTTAAATTTAAAACAGCTTCTTATAATGTTTCCTGAATTGACCATAATGGATAAAGTGCTCAAATCGACTTTGCAAACATGCATTTGAGCACTTTTTAGGTGAATAATGTGCTCAAATCGACTTCGGCGACATGAGTTTGAGCACTTTTGAGCTCAGTCGCTTATGAATGCGACAACCAATTAGACGAGGCATATCCCGTCTAACCAATTTTTTACGCCTATAAGCCAAAAACTTTATTGAAAAACATACCCACGTCTTTCCAATTCTTCATTTTTATTGCTTATTTTTGCCAATGTTATCTTATTTTGAGGTAATAGGACTTGAAAGAAATAATAAAAACATTAATAATTTATGCAGTTCGGACATTTCGATGACAAGCGTAAAGAGTATGTTGTGACCAATCCGGCTACTCCTAAATCATGGAGCAACTATCTTGGTGACACTCGTTACGGTGCAATCATCACAAACAACGCAGGTGGATACTCTTTCTACCGTTCATCAGTGCAGGGTTGTTTCCTTCGCCTAAAGTTTAATACAGTTCCTAATGATCAGCCAGGTCGCTACATCTATCTTCACGACCTTGATTCTAAGGATTTCTGGAGTGGTAGCTGGCAGCCAGTTGGCAAGCCTCTTGACAAGTACAAGAGCGAGTGTCGCCACGGTTCAGCCTACACAATCATCTCTTCTGAGTATGAGGGAATCAAGACTGAGACTCTTTACTTCGTGCCACTTGGCCAGGAGTTTGAGGTTTGGAGAGTGAAGGTGACTAACAATTCAGGCAAGAAGAGAAACCTACGTGCTTTCACTTACGCAGAGTTCGCTTCTAACTGGAACATGCACGATGATAGCAACAACTTGCAGTACACTCAGTATATCATCAAGACTTCTTACGCTGATGGTTTTATCGATCACGGTAACAACCTTTACATGCCAGAGGAACCAGATAATTTCCAGAATAAGGACCAAGCTCGCCACTCTTTCATCGGAGTCGTAGGTCAGCCTGTAACTGGTTATGATTCAGACCGTGACAAGTTTATCGGTCTTTACCATACTTACGCTAATCCAGAGTCTGTCGTTAAGGGTCAGTGTGGCAACACAGTGACTGAGGGAGACAACGGTTGTGGTACACTTCAGGTGGATTTGACACTTGAGGCTGGCGAGACTAAGGAATTCACAGTAGTTCTTGGTATCGGTAAGGCTTGGGTAGAAGGTAAGAAAGCCGCTGAGATTGTAGCGTCTCCAGCAAAGGTTGAGGCTGAGTACAAGAAAGTCGTTGACTACTGGCACGGACGTATCGAGGGTCTTTCAGCTGAGACACCAGACGCTGATTTCAACTCGATGATCAACATGTGGAATCCATTCAACAACCTTATCACATACGCATGGAGCCGCGCCGCTTCTTTGATCTACCGTGGTGAGCGTGATGGTATGGGCTACCGTGACACTATCCAGGATATGCTTGGTGTCATTCACAATATTCCAGAAGAGGTTGTGGAGAGACTTGAGCTTATGTTGACAGGTCAGAACTCAAACGGTGGCGCTATGCCAGTCGTTAAGCCTTTCGCGCACAATCCAGGTCACGAGGCTCCAACTCCAGAGAACGAGTTCCGTTCAGACGACTGTATGTGGCTATTCAACACAGTGCCAACATACGTAAAGGAGATTGGTAATATCGACTACTACAACAAGATGCTTCCTTACTCAGACAAGGGAGAGGGCACAGTGCTTGATCACCTACGTCGTGCCATCCAGTTCAACCTTGATCGTCTTGGCAAGAATGGTCTTCCATGCGGATTGAAGGCAGACTGGAACGACTGCTTGGTGCTTGGAGCTAAGGGAGAGACAGTGTTCGTGGCTATGCAGCTTCGTTACGCTCTTACAGTATATATCGATATCTGTACACGTCTGTCTAAGTTCGACGAGGTTAAGTGGGCAGAGGGTCATCTGACAACTCTTTCTGCTAACATCGACAAGGCAGCATGGGATGGCGAGTGGTACGTACGTGCTATCAAGGAAGACGGATATGTGTTCGGAACAAGCAAGAACCCAATCAAGGAGGGTAATATCTGGCTTAACCCACAGTCGTGGGCTATCATCTCAGGTCAGGCTACTGGCGAGAGAGCAGAGACAGTGATGAACTCAGTGGAGAAGCATCTTGCGATCGAATACGGACTAGTGCTTTGCGATCCTCCTTTCGAAAAGACAGAGGCAAGCGTAATCAAGGCTCCTTTGTTCATCAAGGGTATGAAGGAGAACGCTGCGGTATTCCAGCACACACAAGGTTGGGGAATCATGGCAGACTGTATTCTAGGTCACGGTAAGCGTGCATTCAAGAACTACAAGAACTATCTTCCTGCAAACTATAATACTCGTGCTGAGGTTCGTCAGATTGAGCCATACGTATATGCTCAGACAACTTGCTCAACTTACAACATGCGTGCCGGTCAGAGCCGTTGTCCATGGTTGTCGGGTACAGCATCTTGGGCATACTTCACAGCAGCTCAGTACATCCTTGGTATTCGTCCAGACTACAACGGATTGCTAATTGATCCATGTATCCCAGCTTGGGAAGGCTTCAAGGCAACACGTCGTTTCCGTGGCAATATCATCAATATCGTTGTCAAGAACCCTAACAAGGTCGAGAAGGGAGTCAAGAGCATCACTGTCGACGGTAAGGCTGTAACTGGCAATGTTGTGCCAGCAGACATGCTATCTAACGGTTGCAACGTAGAGGTTATCATGGGATAATCTTTCGGATATACCTAAAATAAAAAGGTCAGGAATGAAAATTCCTGGCCTTTTTTTCATTTAAACCTCATTGTCACTATGGTAGCCCAAACGTCTACGTTGTTTTCGCCACCATGGCGGAATAACGAACAGACGGAATTGGAGGATTGTCGAATATCAAAACAATAGAATTATCGGAATCACTTTACCGTATACGTCACAGACTTGCAATTAAAGAAGGTTCCTGACGACACTTTGACATTATTTCTTGAATTCTCTACAACAATACTAAGATTGCTCAACCACGCGAATGCCGCATCTCCAATAGTCGTGACACTTGATGGAATTGTCAAATTCCTTAGACCATTACAATTATAAAAAGCACTGTTACCTATAGAGCTAACACCTAATGGTATTATGACGCTTGTCAACCCTTCACATCCATAAAATGAATAGTCTCCTATTCTTGCCGCTGTAGACGGAATACCTATAGATTCCAACTTTTTACAACCATAAAACATTCTGTCGGAAATGTAAGGTAATCCTTCATTCAAAACCACCTTTTCCAAATTTGTACATTTATTGAAAACTCCATTGCCTATCGTTTTGACAGTTGAAGGAACCTCTATACTTATTATTTTATTGCAATTCTCAAAAGCATAATTCCCAATACTAGTCACGGTCTCAGGAATAACTATGCTTGTCAAAAATCCACATCCGCTAAATGCATAGTTTCCGATACTTGTAACACTAGACGGAATGATAAACTTTCCTTCAATTTTCCCTTTAACAGATAATAATTCTGTCTTGTCTTTATTATATAATCCTGTAGAGTCTGATGAATAGTTTGGATTATCTGAAGCGACTTTGAACTCAGACAAAGCAGTGAGGCCAGAGAATGCACCGCTGCCTATAGAAATGAGAGTCGACGGTATTTCAACATTTGTCAAATAATTACATCCAAAAAATGCCTTTTCTCCAAGAGTCGTGACACTTGATGGAAACTTAATCTCTTTCAAAAAATCACAATCTTCAAAAGCACTGGCTCCAATAGTTATAACACCTTCAGGTATTTCCACCACACTGTCAAGAGGACATTGACTGAAAGCCTTTTCCCCAATACACTTGACACTAGACGGAATTTTAACACTTTTCAAACCACTACCTACAAATGCTGCATCTGAAATAGTATCTACTCCATACGGAATCTCAACACTTTTCAAGCTATAACAACCGTCAAAAGCACCCTTGCCGATTTTTTTTACACTTGATGGGATCTTGATGTCTGTCAAATTGAAACAATAAGAAAAGGCCATATCGCCGATATTAGTGAGCTTTGCATAAATATCTATGTCTTTCACGTTACACTCACAAAATGCACCAGTGCCAATACTTGTCACATCATAGATCTTTCCATCAATTCGCACTTTTACAGGGACTATTACTTTTTTATCTTCGCAATAAAATTTGAATTTTGAAAGTTCAACTGTGGAGTCTGTCAAAATTTTAAAATCAAATCCTGTATAGGAAATGTCCATCACTGTAGTCTCATTGATATCTTCAAAAGTCACATCGACAACTTTTCTGATATCGTGCATAACGACTTTGCCATCCTTTTTCTTAATCAACAAATTGTCGTATGCCGATGATGTCTGACATAGCGAAAACAATGCCAATATTGTAAATATTATATTTTTCATCTCCACTTGTTTTAATATTTATAGGTTACAGACTTACAGCGATAGAATGCCAATTCATCAAAATTTGTATTTTCCTCTGAATTCTCAATTATAATATTTAGTTGAGAACAATAATCAAATGCGAAACCATTGATTTCAACAACGCTTGAAGGAATGGTTATTGTTGTCAAAAGCCAACATCCTGAAAAGGCGCCAGACTCAATTAAAGTGACAGTTCCTGGTATCTTGAAACTTGCCATACTATGACAATTTTCGAACACAGATCTTCTTAGGGTGGTAATTTCACTTTGAATATCGATCTTTTTTATATCATAACAATTACAAAAGGCATCATCCCCCATGGAATTTACGCCTTTTGAAATTACTACACTGTCCAAATTGTGACATTTACTAAATGCATACTCCCCAACAGCAACCACCGAATAAGTTTTGTCATCTATGACCGTAGTAGATGGTACGACCGCGTAATTAAGATTCAAATATGAATCATCAAATATGACCTCAGCTGTAGAATCCGATAATACTTTATATTTTAAGGGAATCACAGACGTATCATATATTTTCAAGAATGTCACAGACTTACAGTCAGTAAAAGCATCGTTAGCAATATCTACGTTTGCTTTATTATTGTCAACAATGACATTTAGATTGGAACTACCACTAAATGCCCACTCTTCAATTTTAGTCACATTTTCAGGGATTTTCACACTTGACAATTGGCAACTATTGAAATTATAAGAACGTATTACTTTTACACTTGATGGAAGATCCACATTTCCTTGTTTTCTGTGCGGTACATGAATGATCTCTGTCGTATCTTTATTGTACACTATGCCATCCACAGATGAATATACCTTGTTTTCTGGAGCGACGTTAACACTTGTCAAATAATAATCGTCATTTGACCAACGCGAAATATTAATTTTGACTACACTTTCCGGAATATCCAGATTTCTCAAAGCTGCAAGTGTTTGATCATAGAAACACTTCGATTCAATCTCAGTCACTTTATATTCTTTTCCATCAGTCACCACCTTTGAAGGTATAGACAAAGTGGTGTCAGGCAATTTTCCATATTGAAAAATACTTCTGACCGAAACAGTAGAATCTGTCACACTCGAGAAACTGAATGGGATTGTAAACTTTAACGATTTGCAATTTTTGTATACTCCATAACCCAAATCTACATCATCTACATCATTTTCTATAATGACTTCAAGAGAGTCACAATTAGAGAATGCTTCTCTTCCTATCGTCTTAACACTTTCCGGAATTCTCAGTGTCCTTATGTAATAGTTATATGAAAATGCCTCACTTGATATTTCTTCCACACCATCAGGAATAACTATATTCACACAGGCCTTATTATCTCCTATCCAACCGTAACATTTCTTTCCGTTATCGTATATCAACAATCTTGGGTTTAACTCAAAACAATGGGAAAAAGCATAAGATCCTATACTTACAACACTTTCCGGAATCTCAATATTTTCCAAATGATCACAGTTGGAGAACGCTCCTTCTCCTATAATTTCAAGGTCCGACGGCAACTCTACGCTTAACAGGTGGAAACAACTAACAAAAGTATATTGTTTGATTTCCTTTATACCAGAAGGCAACTTGACACTTTTCAATTTTTCACAACGTTTAAATGCAGATTTTCCTATATTGACAACACTATTCGGGATTTTGACGCTTATCATCTTCTTGCAATTATTAAAAGCTAAATCTCCGATACCCGTTACGATATACTCCTTTCCATCAATAACCACCGTATCAGGAATGACTACTTGCTTAAGTTCTGAATAATCCCCCTGTATAACCATTGCTGTAGAGTCGGACAAAACCTCGAATTTCAATGTCATCAATGAAGCATCTGGCTTTCTAAGATATCTCACCGACTTGCATCCCGCAAAAGAAGACTCCTCAATGTTTACATTTCCTTCGAAATTGTCTATTATCACCTCAAGCTCCTCACACTTTGCAAATGCAGAATCGCCTATAGTTGTAACACTGAATGGAATAGTTATATTTTTCAAATCTTTACATCCATTGAATGCCTGTGCCTCAATGTTGACAACACTATCAGGGATATTTATCTCTGTCAATTCACTGCACCCATAGAATGCAGATTCTCCTATGCTCGTGACATTTGCTGGAATATCAATCTCCTTAATCTCACTGCATCCTTTGAACATTGATGATGATATTTCAGTGATTTTCTGCGGAAGTTGTATGCTAGTCAAACCACTGCATCCATAAAATGCAGACTTTCCTATGCTTGTGACATTTGCTGGAATCTTCAAACTAGTCAATGCTTTACATCCATAGAATGCAGATTCTCCTATGCTCGTGACATTTGCTGGAATATCTATCTCCTTAATCTCACTGCATCCGTTAAACATTGATGATGATATTTCAGTGATTTTCTGCGGAAGTTGTATGCTAGTCAAACCACTGCATCCATAAAATGCAGACTTTCCTATGCTTGTGACATTTGCTGGAATCTCTATGCTTTCCAAATTTGAGCAGTTGGCAAAAGCAGACGCCCCAATATACGTAACAGTTGAGGGAATTTTAAATCTCGTTATCTCATAACGATTCATAAATGCTTTTTCCTTTATTCTTGTTACAGTGTAGACTTTATTATTTATCAAAATCTTGATAGGGAAAGATTCAAAAGAATAGGAATTAGAATATCTCAAGCCATCTACACTTGCAGTACTGTCTGTCAAAACAGAAAACTTAAAATCTGATTCTTCTCCGTTCGTGATTGTAGAATCAGGAAATACCACTTCTTCTATATCGTCAACCTTGTATCTGATTATAACATCATCCTCTTCTCGCACTATCATATAAGTTGTTGCAAACATTGAAAAAACGAATGCCAACAAGGAAACTGACGCAATAATTTTTTTCATAAAATCTTACAATAAACGTATGTGTCTATAATTATTGTTGCAAAGATAATGTCTCATCTTGAATTTCAAAATAATTTGCAGGATAATCCCCGTCTAGTTTAACGTGAATTCGACGAATTAAAAAATAGTAAAAAATGACAGTGTGTCATAACTGAGGATTGTTAAGGGCCCATGTTTGATAGAATTGGCCCTAACCCTTCCCCACGTGCGAGCCGTAGGCGAGCACATAAATTTAATAAAACCACAGAGAAATAAAGTTTACAGAGAAAAGCTAGGCTTTTTTATGAGAAAAAGAGATGAGAATCCAATCAGAAAGAGGAATATGATAGCAGATTACAATTCATCTCTCACGAACTCACGTTAATTTAATAGTCATCCATCAAAGTTTGATTAAATTCAGCTCCTACTCCTAGAAATTTAGTGATGTAGACAGTAGTTCCTGTGTAATACTCTATACATACATGTCGAATATGCATGTGTGCCGTGGCGTAAATGGTATGTTTGTCAATTATGATGGACATGAACATTATTTTTATATGCGAATGGTAATTTTGAGTTTCACAATATGCCATTCGCACAATGAAATTCAAAATGCGGAATGAATGATCATTAATCGTTAATCATTAAATCCAATCCCGTAAACCGACGCATAATAATTATTTATACCGATTCCCATAATCGATTAAACCGACACCATAATGATTTCGGTCTGTCGACCTCGATCATTATGGAATCGGCTACCGTCGCAAGCGATAAAGGGTCTACGACCCTTCTTGTGGGGTCTGCATGGGTCGGTGTCGGATTGTGGTGGGCAAAATCACGTAGAGACGCACGGTCGTGCGTCTCATTATAACGGTCGTGCGTCTTATTGTGGACGTAATCATAGGTAGGTCTGTAGGAGCAATAAAATGCATAATTGTTGGGGAATCCGTCCGTAGGGGCAAGTTTCAAACCTGCCCGCATGTTTTGATTATTTTCAAAACAATCGTTAATCATATTTAACATTGATTTTTTCCACATCCAATAAAATATTTTTAATTTTGCACTGTTATCATAACGGCAACAATAATTTTGAAATATAATTTGAAAAAATGACGAAAAAACTACTTGCGTCTGTAATGGCATTTGCCCTATGTCAATTTATGTTGGCGACAGACATGATTGTGAAGCAGAAAAACGGAGAGATTAAAAAATTTAATGTGGAAGAGGTTGAAGAGGTCATCTTCGAAGGTTCTACCATTCCTGTGGAAGATTCTACTATAGTCGACGAATCTGAGACTCCACTAAAATTCAAAATTTTATCAGATTCGACGGTGGAAGTGATAAATGACGACTCATATAGAGACGCTTTAATTGATACTATTTCGATTCCTTCCAAGGTACGAATTGATGGCAAGGTGTATGACGTCACTTCTATCGGAAATTATGCTTTTGTTCGGTGTAGAAGTTTGACAAACATCAACATTCCTGAAAGTGTCACTTCTATCGGGTATGGTACTTTTTATGATTGTAGCGGTCTGACAAGCATCAACATCCCTAAGAGTGTGACCAGTATCGGAGAATCTGCTTTTGCTTACTGTAGCGGTTTGACAAGCATCAACATATCAAGTAGTATCAAAAACATTGCAGACTCCACTTTTGCTGAGTGTAGAAGTTTGACAAGCATAAAGATTCCAGAGAGTGTGACCAGTATCGGAGAATCTGCTTTTTCTAGTTGCAGCAATTTGGCAAGCATAAATATTCCAGAGGGTGTGACAAACATCGGAGAAAATGCTTTTAGCTGGTGCGGTTTGACCAGCATCAACATACCTAATGGTATCACTTCTATCGAGTCAAGCACTTTTGCTGGATGCAGCAGTTTGACTAGTATCAATATCCCAGATAGTGTCACTTATATCGGTTATTCGGCTTTTTCTGGCTGTAGCAGTCTGACCAGCATAAGTATTCCAGAGAGCGTGACAAGCATCGGAGCAGGTGCTTTTGATGGTTGCAGCAGTTTGGAGCCAAGGTTATTGGTCTATGATAACGGCACAAAATGTTATGGCTGGATAGGAAGTGAAGAAGAATGTACAAGCGTCGTTATTCCAGACGGAGTAAAAGAGATTGGAGACTATGCGTTTTATAAAATATTTTATGGATTGACCAGTGTGACATTCCCAGAAAGCTTGGAATCAATCGGAGAAATGGCGTTTGCTGGCTGTGACAAATTGACAACTGCAGAACTGTCATCAAACTTAAAAACACTTGGTTATGGTGCTTTTATGTACTGCAAAAAACTTGACCTCATAATCAACGCTTCTGAAGCCGATGTCAATGTTGGAAAGAATGCCATAAGCGACTGCAAATCTGTGACATGGTTAAAAGAATAATCTGTTGCAAATAAAAATCATAGAAGGGATGGGCGAAAGTTCATCCCTTTTTCAATTAAAAAAATAGATACGAAATAAACAACTCAAATTTCGCAAGTCACCATTTTGTTTCACCCCTTCGGGGTTGCCGTCGTGTGCGCCGTCCACAAGACAGGTTGAAACCCCTGCCTAAGAGGTGACGCCATTCTGGCAAGTTCACAGAGAAAGGCTACGCCTTTTTAATGAGAAAAAGAGCTGAGAATTCAATCAAAAAGTTGTATTGCCTTTCAGGCAAGGTTTTGATGTCGTTGCTATCCCCGAGACTTCGTCCCGGGTTATTCTCGCTCCGCTCGGTAACGTCTTTCAGACG
>JAEIGA010000060.1_pt1 | contig 137310 bp, 196 predicted proteins | sample 9270691 | NCBI WGS metagenome assembly JAEIGA01 (sample SAMN17057246, study PRJNA624740) | gut metagenome | biome: biome; isolation source: fecal sample | host: Bos grunniens | place: China: Xizang | collected 2019 | reverse complement strand
TCAAAAGAAGAGATGTTGAGAGGTTTCAATATATGTACTGACATTGATACTATCTACGGGTACTGTAACCTTGGTGCGGCATTAGAAACCATTATTCGTATTAGCCAATGGATATCAAGATATTTATAACCACTCTTTTAAATTTTGCATTGCAAATTCCACGAGAAGTGGTTAAAATAATAGAGAGGGGAGTGGTATATTGATGAAATTAGACAGAAAAGACAGCATAAACTTTACCTTAAGAATGTCTGTTGAGCAGCGCTTGGAATTGGAGAGTATAGCAAAAAAAGAAGATAGAACCGTGACAAACTTAATAAATATGGCTCTAAAAAGATACATAGATATGTATAATGGCGAAAAAAAATAAGGGATACTGTAATAGTATCCCTTTATTAATTATTTAAAAAATTTAAAAGTAAATCTCTGTTGCTCATGTTTGCTGTGGATGTTGTAGTGGATGTTATAGGTAATGAATATCCACTAATCTTTGATAATCCAATAGATTCTTTTTGAATATTTATTCTTTGTGCCTTCTCTTTAAGCTCATCAAGTCTTTTTATCGGCCATTGATATCCGCAAGCTACACATATTGTATTAATATTGGATATACCCCTAAAATCATCATACGGATATCCAATTTCACAATATATATCATCAAAATCTAATGAGCGGTTTGTTGTTGATATACCAACTATAACTGGCAATTTATTTTCAATCTTTGCATAAATATTATTTGTTAGACCATTTATTATAAATGACGCAGTGCTTTTTGCTTTGCTTTGACGAGTAATTATTGATAGACCCGGAGTGGTCAACATTGTTTTAATTTCTGATTTATCTATGTTTCCAAATTTAGAGCAATTATTGAGATTTAATAGATTATCTATGTCTTTAACAAACACATCATTAAGTGTAAACTTATCTTCTACGTTTGCGTTGTCTAATAAAAATACAGATCCAATATTTTGTAGACCTATTATATCTACACATGTGTTATATGCATTCTCGCATGTTCTAGGACTCTCTTTGCTATTTGGCAGTACAGCAGCAATGATAATCTTACGGTTAATGCTGCTTAAATATGATGCTATAGCTGGCCCAAGGCCAGATCCAGTTCCACCACCAGTAGAAAATATTAGCATTATATATTCTTGTGTTAAAACAGATGTGATGTCACTAAGGATATCGTCAATAGATTCTGCTGCCAACTTTAAAACAGCGTTTCTATTCTTGCTTGCTCCCTCTCCGCCACGAATATGAATTTTATGTTTTGCATATTTTAATGAATCTAAATCCTCTTTTGACGTATTTAAATATGCTGTATTATATCCAAGCCTTTCAAATCCAAGTGCTATGTTTGAACCAGCCTGTCCAATGCCAAGAAAACCAATAGTATTTTTCATTAACAACACCCCTTTATTAAATCTATACCAGTTGCGTTTAAATAGTATGTATAATTTTTGCCATCTTTTAAACCATATGAAATATAATTGTTTTTACATAAGAATTTTATTGATCTGTAGAAAGTGGAATATGAAGTCTTTGTAGGGCAATATTCTTGCAACTCATTAATTGTAACTGCCTTAATTGGACTTGTTGCGCCACATTTTTGCAAACTAAATATTATTAAAAATTCAATTCTATTAATTTCATTTGTTTGCATTTTCTTTCACTCCTTTTCAGATTTTTTTATATATTTTCAAAATATTTCATAAGTTAATGATAGCATAGTGCTTTCACCTTGTCAATGTTTTGTTGACATTATGTTGTGCAATTTTTATAATATAATTTGAGGTGATTGTAATGGCAATGAAAGAAGGCACCAAAACAATAACATTCAGAGTGTCTCAAGAATTATATGATTTAATAGCTAATAAAGCAGACATTGAAAAAAGAAGTATAAATAATTTGCTTACGTATATTGTGTCTAAACATATACAGCAAGAAGAAAAAAAATAAGGGTAGAGAAATTAATCTCTACCCTCATAATTTATACTACTTGGTCTTTATTGGCCACTTGTTCATAGCGCTTTCTATCATCTTCAAGTTGCTGTTTTGCAGCTAAATGAATTTCTTGAGTTATATTCTTAAGAACATCCTCTATTACAAAGAATGGTAGATTGCAGTTGTTGCATAACTTTACTACATCCTGAATAAACTCTTCTCTGGCCAGTGTTATTGGTTTGTTTGTATTCATTTTTGTGTCTCCTTTTAGTCCTTTGTTGTTGATAATTCCTGAATTGCTTTTATTAAATACGGAATTAACTTGATAGTTTTAATTGACAGCTTGCCAGTCTCATTGTCTTCAAATACTAAGTCTGGTGCAACAGTTCTAAGCTGCTGTGCTATCATGCCGATATCTTCGTGAGAGCCGTCTTCTATCCAGTCAAATTCTTTTAGTTCTATATTAGATAACACATCAATGGCGTTGATCTTTGTATCATTAATGTTGGTCTTCAATCTTGCATCAGACTGATTTACAATTGAGTTGCCGCCAACATCAATTATTTTACTTGAGCTTGCGCTGAAAGTGTATTTATCACGATACACACCAAATGTGCTATAATTTTCTCCAGAACCTTGCCATACACGAGTTCTAATTCCACCAGAATACAACTCATATAATTCAAATCCACCATCGTAAATAGGTTGAATCATGTTTGCAGTATCGTTTCCTATAATGATACCCTGTTTGGCCCATATGTTATTATTGGTTTCTATACTGTCGTTGAATGTAACATTTGAGTTAAACGTAAATCCTCCGGTTAGACCATCTACATTTCCAGGGGAATATACTAGCTTAAATTCATTTTGATTATAGCCTGTTTTGTCGCTGTCAACCCATGCCATAAAGCTTCTATTACCGTCTGATATATCAAATATTATACCACGGCTGTTCTCGTATCCGTTAACATACCCGGCTCCAATCTTACCAACGAAGTTTCCGTTGTGATAATAATATGTACCATTATCATTTTGTTTCATTAACAATGTGCTTCTATTTCCATTACCATCTAACTTATATATATTTAATGAGCCATCATCTTCTAGCTGAATATATTTGCTGCTTTGGTTCCAAGAATAGCGAACCCTGCTTTCTGTTTGTTGAATTGCAGAGCTGAGTTCGCCCGCGCTAACTTTGGACGTTATTGCATCGGCATTTATTTGTATTCTTGAACTTAATGATTTTTCTGCCTCAGTTGCTCGTGAAACCTCTGCAATAATAGAATCGGCTGTTTGGACTATTTTAGAAAGAGAACCAGAATCAGCTATGTTCCAATTTGATCCATCGTAAACAAAGTTAACAATTGCTCCAGCTGGCCAATTCTTGTTATCGTCTGCATCTAATCCATAACCATCAGCCAGTATTGGTTTTCTACCAGTATTATTAACATCTAAAAATGGCAGCACTACAGTATTAGAATTACTAAATTTAACAGCAATTGATGCGCCATTATACAACTCAAATCCATCGCAATTAACTATTTTAGTTACAGTATTTGCGTCAGTTTCACACGTTCCATAATGCAATGTTTTTGCAACAATGGAACTTATGGCATTATTTGTTTGTGTCTGAGTTGAATATGTTGACGCAACCTCTTCTTTATAATCTACAATAGTTTGCGTTATCGACTTTTCTGTTTGAATAATTTGCGATGACAATTCCCTTGTTTTATATAAAGTACCTGAGTCTGCCACAATCCAATAGTCTTCACTTCTTACAAAAACAACAACAGAGTTTGGTGGCCAAGTATAATATTCAAAAGCTTTAGCGCCATCTTCTGAATCAAAATCATTATACTGAACTAATATCTCATATCCGCCATTAATCATAAGTCCAGGGTTTGGATTTGTATTACCTTCTGTGAACAAAATTGCAATAATTGCGCCAACACGGTCTTGAAAATCTTCTAATACAACTTCTTTGCTTAGTCTATCCGCACCAGTATTACATGTGCCAAAATATTGGAAGCCAGTTGACAATCCTTGAATATCCGCTTCAACTTTTCCTACCTTTGATGTTAATCCATCAGTCGTACTTTTTAATTCAGAATATTGATCGTTTAATGTTAGGTCTATATCTTTGCCGCTGCCAGATATGTGCATTTTACCTTGTTCATCAAAATAAAGCGAATCTCCATTGCCAGACACGTCTAATAGCCTGTTCGAATTTGGATTCAATGTTACAAAGGTGTTTCCATTATTTACGGATAGTCCGTTTTCATTAAATTTCAACGTTCCTTCGTTATTTCCAACTTCAAGATTACTGCCAATAATCATTTTGCCGACAAGTGCTTCTGCTAGAATACCATAATAATTGTTGCCACCATAGTTATATTCTCCAAAAACAGCCTTGGCGGTTCTAAATCCATCATCACTATATACAAATTGATTGTTTATAATACGTGCCTGTTTTGGGTCAACATTGCCAACACTATCTCGCTTTAACAAATGTATTCCATATTCGTCTGTTTGTACATACTGATTTCCATCTGCCTCTTTAATTGACTTAACAGCATCTAACAAACCCTGCTGTATTTTTAACTCTATATTATTAATTTTATCTGTTCCTTTTTGCCAATAAGATGCATTTGACGCCACAGATTTTCCGGCAGTTAGAGCAGTTGACAACAAATCTGCATGTATGCTCGAAGGAGTTCTCAAATTAGTAAGTTCACCAAACTTGCAAGAAAAATCAGAAAAATCATCGAAGTTAATATCTACTTCAAGTATTCTTGCTCTTTTAATATAATCTTTCCTTAGCTCAACACGAATCAAATTTCCTAACTGAAAATTATTAACAATTGGCTCAAACTCTGGAATTGCATAAATATTATTCATATCCATGGAAAATTCAAGCTTTGGCTCGCATAACTTATGCAGTTCTATTGTGCCACATTCTAATAGATTTTTCTTAAGTTTGATTATTTCTTCAGTGGTTTCGTGACCAGTTAAAAAGAAATTATCGTCAGTATACTCATCTTCTCGCAAAAATGCATTCAACGTAATTAGCTGACTGTCAGTAAAATTATTTGACAACAACAGTCCGTTTTTTATTGCTACGTTTTCTGAGTCTAACGATTTTTGATTAGCATCAAGATTATTTATTAATTCATCTCTTTTTTTTATTTCTTTCTCTAAAGAATTTACAATCAAAAGCATTGGATAATATTCCCAATACTGTTCGTGCGATGGATCGTTCCATCCATCACTTTCTGCATTTTGTTTAATTTGATTATATTGCTTCAAATACAATTCATTAAGCGGACTTCTTCCAAGCTGTGTCCAAATTTCACCAAACACATTTAAAATTGCATTGTCTTTTTGATTTGAACTCAATTCGGATGATAGTTGTGATATTAAATACTCTATGGTATATGGCTCTTTTAAAAACGAAAATGACTCTTTTAAATCATTGAGCTCTGCTGTATCTTTAGATTTAAAATATGTCTGAAGCGCTTTAAATAAAGACTGAAATTTTTCTTCATTTATATCAGTCCCATTCAAGGTATAATATACAACATTTGCATTATATTCATCTGGAAGCGTTACCTCTTTGTATACATCATATTTTGTAACTTCATCTGTTTCTTTTATATAATACGTACCAACAGTTTCATGAGAGACGCTTGCTTTAGAATACTGCAAAGAAGTTCTATTTGTTTCATATGCTATTTCCTGAATAAGTTCAAGTATTTCTTTCGCGTTAGCTTCAAATTTATCTTTGCCTGCATCGCATTTTTGCAAATATTTTGTATATGCATTAAATAGATCTTTACCCATCCAATCTGTGCTATAATAATATGAAATATCAACTAAATAAGGCAATCCCATATTTACTTCCAGTATGTCAAGTTCATCTGAACCTTTTACCGTTAACACTGTTTTTATATCGTCTGCATTATAATTTATACTAATTTCTTTTGCCAAATTTTCAAATGTTACATATACATCGGTCATCCATTGATTTTGTGAACCATCTGTCACTTCAATAACGGAGCCATCTGCAGGAATTTCTTTTGTTAATGTTAATTTGCCAGTTGTTTCATCATACTCATATTCTGTTGTTTTATAACTGTTAATTGACACACTGCCAAGAGGGCTTGTGTATGGAGTTGGCAATGTAAAAGATGTCCTTACGCCATCTCCTATAAATTTTGTAATCAAAGATTCAGCATAAAGATTTACAGTATTCTCAATGGTGTCAAAAACTGCGAAACAATTAAATTTTTCACATATATCTTGAACAATAAAATCATAAATAGAAACTCTTGAAATCTCAAATTGCCTACTCATTGTCCGTAACGACTCGTCAACATGTCCAATTTTCCAACAACCATATGTTTTCTCTAGCACTATGTGTAAAAGACTGTGTTCTACATCATACGGATTATAAAGCGTAACACCATCTACTGAGTAAACAGTTCCGGTATTAATATCAAACTCTTCTAAATATTTTTGAGCTAACGTATATTCGTATCCATAGGCTGTAACATTTTTTACTTCACGTATTCCATCACTTGTAATTTCTGGCTCTTGTATTTCAAAATATCCAAATCCCTCTAAGTAAACCAACCGTAATGCTTCAATTTTATGATAAAACGGATTAATATCAGTGTTTCCAGAAATCATGTTCGTATATGTGCGACCAATTGTAAAAGTCAATTCATCGTATGCATTAAATTTAAATGATCCAGAAAGGCTTATTGGGTCAAGTTCGCAAATTTTTGTTTTATCTACGCCACACAAGAACAATTTTGGGCGCTTATATGCGCCAGACAATAAATCTTTTGGCAATCCCATATATCTCATATACCTCACTCCTTTCATTTTTTATTTACATATTTTATATTATTCATCATATGAAATAACATCCATTGCACAGTCTCCAACTTTCATTGGATATCTATAGGAAAATCTTGCGCTGCCAGATCCATTTCCAAATACTGAAATTGTGTTCAGTCCGGGTTGTAATCTTGGCCATACAAAATTAAAATCATCTCCAAAATTCTCTCTATCTTCGTTATCTGACTGAATAAATTGCTTTGCGCTAAGAGTTACCGTTTCTGGCTTCTTAAGATTTTTAATAACTGTTTTTTCTCCAATTGTTTTATTTTCTACTGTTAGTTCTGTGCAATTTTTATTTTCAAGCACCATATCAAAATTGATATAGGTATACATATCGTCTGTTAAATTATTTATATCTCTTGTTTGAGTAGTGTTAATAGAAATTATACCGTTACTGTCTAGAACAAATCTATTTGCATCATTTGCTGTTCCTCCATACAAAATACCATTTTGATCAACAGATAAATTGTGCGAACTGTCGTCTGTTGTTCTAAGAATGTCCGTTTCTTGATCAATTTTTAGAACTTGCCCAAAGTTGAAATCATAGTCGATTTGTCTTGAAAATGCCCATGGGGTTACACTAGAAAATACTACCTTAATTCCGACAGTTCTTCCATCCATCTTATACTGTTGTAGATCAGTAACACGGCCAAGAAATGCGTATTGAAATTTATTTTCATTGTAAAATTCTAGCCATGAATCGGTTCTTGCTCCCGTCAACCATCTTGCATAATCTCTAAAATCTCTTAAAGAAATGTCTTCGCCATTTTCTTTTATCAATTGAATCTCTATTGTTGCTGTGGCGTTATATTTACTACCGTAATTGATACGTTTTGAACCATCATAATAATCGTCACTTACCACATCCATAGATAAAAACGTATCTTTAAAACCATCATCTGGCTCAAATGCAACGATAATTAACCCCTTTGATGCGCTGTTTGCGCCGTTATATTTAAAATAATCGTGGTATGATGCCATAGCGCACCTCCTATATTCTTTGTTCAATTATATAAATAAGAGAGTGACCTTGCGGTCACCCTCTTACATTTTCTTTATCTGGTGTATCTTCTTATTTGATTGTTTAATTGTTTCATGTGCTTGTCGAACGCTTTGTCAATCATCTTAGATAGGTCTTCTGGTTTGTCGCCAGTGAAGTTGTCAATGTGTAAGATATCGCCATATTCTAGACTAATGACAACCTCATTATTGGTTACATGAGGTGCACTAATAACAGGTCTGTTTTGGTCTAGCATGATGGTTGGGTCAAGTTTACCCCATTCCATCAAATTATATGTTAAGTCAGCAGGAACAACACCAGTTCCCTTTTCAAGGAATGTCATTCTACCACCAGAAGGTCTTATGATTAGTTCCTCGCCAAGTTCGTCTACCCATGCAAATTGGTCTTTGTTAGTACCAGTCGTACCCTTTGCATAAGCACCAATGTCAGATTTCTTGAACCATCCAGTAATACCAGAACTAAGACTTCTATGCCTTACACTCCAATAATCTCCACTTTCACCAACAATAACATAGACTGGATCAGATGCGTAATATTGAGTGTTGGCACCGCCACCAGACGCTGTTGCATAAATTGTTGCACCGCTGGCGTTAATTGTACTACCAATCGAAACTGATTTTGATCCAGAAGAGCTAGCAGAACTTCCGTTTGTATTTTGTTGTTTTGGAGCTTCGGTCTTCGGAGCCTCTTTATTTGCGGCAGCATACGCAGCGTTTTCAGCATTGATTGCATCAACTTCTGCTTCGGCAGCTTCGTTTGTAGCATCAATAATTTCGCGCCATCCTTGCTTGATTAGATCAAGCTGATCAGTTGTCGAACTAACTGCCGTTCCAAAAACAGACTGATAATCGCTGATTGCAGTCTCGCCATTTTTCCACGGAGAGATTATTGCATCAGAAACAGTTAAGTTATATTCGCTTGCTTTAGAACTTAGAGTATCGTAAACGCCAGAAGCATTTTCTTGAATTAAGTTCAGGCTATCTACTATTAATTGATCGACATTCTCAAGATACTCGTCCCATTTTTTAATTTCTTCTTCTTTGCTCTTTGTGAATGTTTCTACCTCAGAATCAATTGCATCTTTTTGATTTTGAATTGACTTTTCGTAGTACATATCATCAAGTTCTTCTTGTAGCTCTGCACGTTCTGCTTCAAGACGTCTGCGTTTGGCTGTGGCAGTCATAGAGTTGTCTCCAGCTATTGCCGCTAACTGACGGTCAATATCGGAAATGCTCTTTTGTTGTTTTGAGATTGACTTTTGCCAGTCGTATGCTTCTTTTTCGGCATCTAAAGCCTCTTTACGCTTATCTGCAAGCTCACTATAGGCGTCAATCTGTTTTTCAATTCCTTCTTTGACCATCTCGATCATTTCAGAATTTAAATCCTTAATGGCGTTTTGTGCATCCTGATAAGATTCTATAGCATCATATTGACCAGAAGTCAACTCATCCATCTTTTCAAGATATTCGCTTTCGGAATATTTCCCGTCAGCATAGTCCTTATTCAGGTCTTCAATTGCTTGAGCATAATGTTGAGCTTTTGCTTCTGCGATCTCCATCTGCTGTGCATACAGACCCATGGTTGCAAGACCTTCGTCTGTCCACTTGACATCCTCGGCAGTCCAGTACTTTTCTCCGTCGGCCATATACTGTCTATCTTCAGAATGGTCAAACATGTCAGCATCACTCATAAGATCTATTAGGCCTTGAGTGTCATTTTGTGCGTATTCAAGACGATTGATCAACTCATCAAAGTTGTCCCAATAAAGGTCGTTAATTGAGTTCTGGAATTCTTCTAACTCTTTTGTTGCACCAGCGATTTCGGAGTCGATTTGATAAAGCTTGTCAAGATTCTCATACCATTCATCTGAGCCTTTAATAAGAGCACCACTCTTTACTGCGTCATCGAACTCTTTTTGCATTTCTTTGCGTGCAGCAGTCAAGTACTCGACCTTCTTGTTTGAATTTTCCATCATTGCAAGATAATAATCATCATCCGCAATATTACCAGACTCTTCAATAAGATCTACTGCATTTTGAAGCTTTTCGGTTTGGCTATCTTCGACAGTAGCTTTTACATCTCCAGTGGTTTGTGCGTTGTCAATTTTTTGGATTGAAAGTTCGCGAATTTCTGTTTTTACACCTTCAAGCTCTTGCTTTAGATTTGCAACTTTTTGCGCCCATTCGCGGTAGTTGTTTATTGCCTCAACTGTTTTTTCGTCGGCCTCTCCAACAAATTCACTTATAGCAATTGCTCCGTCTTGAGCAGCATCACGATATTGTGCAGGAACTTCATTTAAAAGCTTTGCTGCATAGTCGGCATATTTTTTAATGCCTGCTGTAAGATTAGACATTTTCGTTTCATTAACGCCAATAATCTTATCAATGATGCTATTTTTACTTTCGTAATTTGCTGCATTTTCAAGCTCAGCATTCATCAAGTCAAGCTGTTCGTTTATTTCTTCTAGACAAATTTCGACCCAGTCTAGAGTTTCTTTGAAGTCATCGGCTGCGTCTGAAGCATCGCTTATTGAATCTGCAACATCAGAAAGAGTAGATGCTGAATCATCCCAACTGTTATTAATTGATGGACCATTTGAGAACGACGTATTATCTTCGTAGTTTGGATGATAATCTGGGATTCCGTAACCACTATGCGCATTACCACTAGCAAAAGACAACCCACCAGTATAATAACCTCTTGATGTGTATCCATTTTTAAGTAATTCAGCAGTCTGCTTGTGATTGTAAATAATCGCTCCTCTTGGAAGATTAACCATTTCTGTTCCGTTTTCACCAACAGTATAGTATTTACCCTTTATCGGGTCACACACAAGTTCTGGACCGAGCTCTCCGACAATAGAATTGTTTTCTGCAGACTTAAGACCTTCGCTACCTGTTGCTCTAGCATTACCTAGTGCATACATCGTATGACCAGATCTTGTGTTTACATTTGCTCCAGATATGGTTGGTGTTGTATTGTCTGTTTCGTTCTTCTCAACATTAACAGTTAAAGTAATAACTTTCGATGTAATTCTATCGAGTTGGTCTGCTGCGTTTTTAATTGCTTGTTCTACAGTGTTTGCACCATTGATTGAAATTTCAATTTTTTGTTCTTCCTTGATTTTATCTTGGGCCTCTGAAACAGTGTCTAAACCTTCTTTTGCATTATCAACTGTGGCTGTAACAGTAAAACTTACACCATTTTTGGCAAGTTCTTGATAAGATTCCAAAATAGACTTGTCTTTTTCACTTGACGTCTCTGTTATGCCATAAGTAAACTCAATCTGTTTCTTGCTAGCGGTAAGTTCTGCTAGCAAATTGTCAACAGTTTTTGAACCATCCAAACTTGTTCCATTTGCAAATGTAACACCGTTAATTGTAATTGTCCCTTGACAGCCCTCATCAATATATTTTTTCAACTGATCAATTTCAGACGAAATTGTATCATATTGAAGCTGCACTCGCATAACCGCAGGTTCTTCTAATTTACCAAGCTTTTGCAAAAGCAAAGCAAGCTGATCGTCTGTAAGCTGTAACGTTCCGTCATCATTAAGTGAAATAGTTGGATTTGCATTTTCATCAACAAATCCTAAAGATTTTGCAAGAGCGTTTACTTCATCTTCTGTTAATTTTATTTCTCCACGACAAGCAGATAAAACAGACATGTATTGAGTGTAGCTTTGTGCATTTTTGTTTGCAATTTTCTCAGACTCTTGCAGTGCTGCATTTGCATTTTCAATATTTGCTTGTAATTGAGCATTTGTTGCGCCATCAAATTCTTTATCGCCAGACATGACGGCTTTTAAATAGTCTTCGTAAGCTTTTGTTGCATTATCTAGCGCGTCTACTTGATTATTAACATCTCTTTCTAAAGGTGCAGTCATTACATCAGTAAGAACATTTCCCCATTTTGCATCAACTTTCTCCATAGCAGACAACATTGCTAATGCGGCTGCTTCAGAAATGTTATATGCTTTTGCGACATCCTCAATTCCTTTAATATTTTTGCTTAAAGTAAATGACCCAGTATCATCGCCTTCAAAAACTCCATTTGCTAAGCCCATATTCGCAAACTCTCTAACGTTATCTGCATTAATATCAAGCTCGCCACTTTCATTATCAACATAGAATAGTTTAGAAAATATCGGATCGCCATCAATATAATCATGTATAAATTTTACTTTTTCGTTAACGTCATCTAGTGCTTCCATGTCTGCATAAGCTTCCGGGGAAAGAATTGCTTTGACAGCATACTCAAATGCCTCCGTACCAGTCTCATTCTTCAGCAGGCCTTCGTCAATTGTTTTAAGCATTTCCAAGAACGAATCGTCATACGATAATTGTTCATCTCTTTCTTTTGCCTTTTCATATTCAGTGTAAGCGTTTGCTGCTTTTGACAAACCAACTTCTAATAATGCATATTGTTGTATAGTTTGTTTTAATGTATCGATTTGCTCACGCATTGCTGCGATATTATCAAATGTCGCATTTGTAACAAAACCATATGCGTTATACTCGTTTGACATTGCAGATATAGCACTTTTAATTTGATTAACAACATTTTTATATTCGAGCTGTGCCTGAGCTTTTGCCACGTTCAATGTCGCTTTTTGTGCGTTCTTTGATTGGTTAATTAACTTTTTAAGCAGTGCAGCATTTTTTACAATGCGACCGTTATTTTCATCAACCGCATCAGAGAAACCTTCTTCGTTTACCGTAACGTCTGATAATTGTTCTTTTAAAGCATTATAATAATCTTCAGAAAGTGCAATGCCATCATGAATAACTTCGTTTGCGTATTGCTGTGCTTCGTTTAGGCTTTCAACGGACGCTGATAGTGTAGAATATGCATCCGCAGCTTTAACAACACTCTCAACCTGCTCGTTAAACCCTGCCTGCACATAGCCAAGTTTCACAAGAAGATTAATCAAATCTTCTATTTCCATGCCATACTGATTTGCGACATTGGTCAATTGTACAAACGAAGAATTGTCTGGTTCAATATCTTTAAGTTGCAAAATTTCTTTTGCATTCATATCTTTTAAACCAGATAGAGCAGAAAGTACAGAGTCTTTTAATCCTGTCGTTTGATCTGTAAAAGCTTTTTCAAACTCTCTTTCTTTACTATATTTTTCATAGCCTTCCCACATCGCATTGAAATATGTCTTCATATAATCTTCGCCAGCTGCGTTTGCAGCAGCAGTTGTAGCGTTTTGCATTTCTAACAATGCGGCGTCAATTTCAGTTTGATCTCCGCTTGCTTGCGCCTCAATCAAAGCATTTTCTGCATTGAGTATTTTCATATACTCATCATAATAATCTGTAATGGCTTTATTATACTGTATTTGTTCCATTAAAGCCTTATTAGACGCATATGTTGATCCCTCACCAAACCAATTAGTCCATTCGGTACCAAGATCTTCGCCAATATCTTGTAATTGAGCAATATCTTCTTCTAAGTCTAAAATCTTTTGTTTTGTTTCTTCTGTTTGAGCTTCAGTTTCTAAAACTATTTTTTCGCCTTCTAATTCTTTGATTTTTTCTTGCACATAATCTTGAAAATCTTCAAACTGTTCTTTTACTTCTTCTGCAGACCCATTAAAAAATATGTCTTGTCCAAATGTATAGCCTGTGCCGTTAACATGTTCATTACTCTCATCATTCAAATATTCATTGACAATATCCGCAACACGCTGTGAACCGCCAAAATTAGTAATGCCATTCATGCCAAAAAATTCTGATTCAAACCAGCTATCTAACTTTGTACCAGCATTTTCGTCTTCAAAAAACTCAATAGCTTTATTAATTTCTTTTTGGTTATTGTTCCACCAGCGTTGTGATTCCTTTTTTGACAATTCGTCGATAGCGGCAATTTGGTCATTAATTGCTCCGGTGACAAGATTAATTCTATCTTTTTCTAAGCCGTATTTTTCAACAAGCTCATCTTGAATTGAAAGCAGCTTTTCTCTTGTGTCATAAGCTTCAGCCTCGGATAGATTATTGTTATCCAATTCTTTTCGAAGGTCTCTGATTTGTTCCTTGTAATCGTCTATCGATTTCGCTTGTTCTCTTAATTTTTCTGACGCATTAGCCGCCTCTCTTGCTGCCTCGGCAGCTTCTTTTTCTGCATTTATCAATTTTGTGATTCCTGATATTACTGCAGAAATAAGAAGAGATGCTCCAAAACTTAATGCCGCATTTAATAATTGATGACCTATTGCTGCTGCTTTTGCAGCTGTACCAGACGCTTTTAATTTTGCATTATGTCCTGTAATAAATTGATTGAAACCAGCAATACTATAATTACCATCTTGCACAGATGCCGCATACGCCTTTAGCGCAATATCCGCATCGTCTAAACTGGATACATAATTTGCAAGATCAACCTGCCCATTTGATGCCGCTTTAGACATATTTGTTATTACTTCTGAAGCATGTGATTCGTCACCAATAGATAATTCGACATCTTGCACCTTCTCCAAGACATGTAGCATAGATTGATATCCTTTAGTTTCAGTAACAACATCTGCCTGCATAGAATCTCTTTTAGCCTCTAATTTACTGATTTGACCTTCAATATTAGATATATTTTGTTCATATCTAGATATATCGTCGTCAATTCCGTCATAGAAATTTCCAAGCTCTTTTTCCCTTCTGGCAACCGCCAGTTTTCCACCAGAATCAGATAATCTTAAGAAAAGATTTTCCAATTCGTTATCTATGTCCTCAATGCTCTTTGTATATTTTTCTACATTTTGTTTAAGATTTTCCGATGTTTGAGTTTCGACAATATCTTTACTACCAAAACGCTTTTTAAACAACTTTGCAATTAAACCTGTTAGTCCTTGGTTTCCAAATGCAGAAAAGCCTTTCAGAAATTCATCATCAATTTTATGAATTCCAAGCATTGACGCAAGATCAAAATTGGATTTTTTAGATGCAGATAAATAAAAGAATACTCCTGCTAGAGCTGTTCTAAATATATTAAGCTTGTCAATGAGTTCAATTAAAATTCTACCAAAATCAACAAAAACTTTGACCATTTCACTATCAACGGCATTCATCCACATTGTTTGGACTGAGTTGTTAAATAGATCAATTCGACCTTGGATTGAATTTAAATGTGTATTTAATTCATCAATTGCAGAGCCATCCGCTCCGATAGCAGAATTGTATGCATCTTCTAAAACTTCTCCATTTTGGAACAATGCTGCAACTACAGATCCGCGAGTTTTACCAGCTACGAGTTCTAGCAATGCTGCTTGGTCCGTGTCACTCATCTCTTTCCAAACTTTAGAAATGGACAATAATATATCATATGTGCTTTTAAATTCGCCAGATTCTGTTAAAATATTAATTCCGCCACTACCATCAATATTAGTTAGAGCCATAATTTTTTCTTGTAGCTTTGCGGTATTAATAACCATTCCTTCTGTGTCTTCGCCAGCCTCTTCCAACTCAGTTTTTACGCCACGAATACGCATTGACACAGTTTTTAATGCATTGCCAACACTTTCAGGATCTTGAATCGTTGTATTTGCGGCCGCAGTCATTGCAATAGATTGTTCAATTGAGTTGTTTGCAGCAACTAAAGCAGCAGAAGACCTTGTCAAGCTTTCCGCTAGATCACTTGTGCTTATTGCGTAGTTATTTCCGACCTCATTGTATTTGTCAATAATACGCATACTGAAAGTTCCTACATCTTCGCCTTCTTTTTTGAAAGCTTGTAGCGAAGAAATTAAAGTATCTGTCGCACGACCTACATCCTCGAATTCAGATACATTCATTAGTATTGAAGTATTTTTTGCAAGCTCTCCGGCTTCTTGCATAGAATATCCACATATTTGTTACTATTTTTATTTTATAAATAAAAACGGATAGGTCATTTCTGCCTATCTCTGCACTTTCATTATTAGATTATATGTGCAGATCAGATCATACCTTTATCTTATTGAAAGATACCCACCATACGCTTAATTGTTGCCAATTAAGCTGTGATCGTTACAGGACTTAAAATATTTAATATTTCATTTTTAATTTCTTCTTTTGAAAGTGTATATGGCAGACGTAGCAATTGTATATTATGGTTTTTACAATATTCATTTTTAATATTATCATTTTCTTGATTAATTAAAAATTTTTCATAGCCACCCCACATTTCAACAGGTTCAAAATGCTGTACCCCATCATATTCAATACATAAATTATATTCTGGTAAATAAAAATCAAATGGTAACATGTCTGATTGTTTTTTATTTCTGCAATCACTAAAACGCTTTTGTGGATGAAACATAATATTTAACGAAGTGAGATAATCTTTTATAAACATTTCCCACTTGCTTTGATGTCTGCATCCGCAAGATAATGTATGACCTCTCATAAGATTACCAACAGACACTTCTGTAAAATTGCCACAATCACATTTGCATATCCAAATAATTGAACCATTTGATGCTCTTTTGTTTGTTGGTTTAATCGCTACTAATAACCCAAATCTAATACCAGTTATATTTGTAGGTACTCCTGTTTTCCCTGCACCTTTAATACTTTTAGTTGATCCAGACTGTAGCGCATCCGCTCTAACAATTACCTCATCACCATTTTGTGAACAACATCTGCAATACGTTCTTGGTTTTCCGCTACATAATCTATAACCATATAACATTTCTATAACAATCAATTCTCCATAAATATTACCTGTCAAATCTAATCTTCCTGGCATATAATCACCTCCTATAAATAAAATAAAAACCTCATTACAAAAAATGAAGTTTATTAAATGAAATATTAAAATTTTACATTACCCACGGAGTTGCCCTTCTCAGGATTTTCTCCGTTTTGAGATGGGAGTTTACCTATATGTCACCACATAGGGGACCTAAATATTAAGCCTTGCCCAATCGGCAGCAGAACTTGTCAAGTCCTTTACTGTACTACCAGTTACACTGGCTGATTGAGACATTGTTTGTAAAAATTGTTTATATTCTGCTTCTGTTTGATTTGTAACTTTCTTAAGCTCAGTTAATGCGCTGTCAATCTCTCTTACATAATTTATACCTTGTCTAACAACCGACCACATCTCATACCAGCTCACAGACGCAGTCAAATATGTAAAGATTGTTCTAAATTTGCCTTTAATTTCATCAAAAAGCGCCCCAATAGCGCTCTTCGCCTCTTTTGTTTCTCCGGCAAAAACATCAATTGCCGTTCTTGCAGAGTTAATCTTGGCCGTCATTGTAGTAAATGTACCATCGCCATTATTAACTGTATAAATCATCTCATTGAAGTTTTTATTAAACTTCTCGAATGTTGCCTCAGAGCCATACGTTTCTTGTAAGAAGTTGTTAAACGCCTTCTGTCTGCCAGCGATATCGTCAACAAAATCACCTTCAAACTCATAACGCTTAGATTGGTCACCCTCATCTTTAGCCTTCTGATAAGCCCTCAATAACTTCTCAAGTTCTTTAGCATAATTGCTGCATGCAATACGCGCATCGTTGAACTTTTGATCCTCGTCTTCACTTAAAACCTGTCCAACTTTAAAACTTTCTTGCATTTTAACAAGATCATCATAAGCTTTCTTGTAATTTGCAAATGCATCCTTTACGGCGCTAGACTGCTTCAACTCTTCTGTATTAACTGCATTATTTAACGCATTAAACTTAGTTTTAGCATTCTTAACAACAGTAGCTCCAGGAGCTTTCTTATTACCAGTCTTGCCAGCATTGACAATACCATTCTTCTCTTTGTACGCATCGATTAAAGCAAAAAGGGCGTTCTTCTCTTTTTCGATGCCATCCATTGTAGCATTCTGACCGTTCTCTACAGTAATTTTATACTTATCAATTTCTGCAATAAGAGCTTCATATAATCCAACAATTTCTAGTTGGTCAGGCTCTAAGTTTCTAGCATCAAAATTAAAACCAAGACTGCCTTTTTCAAGATTAACTTGACCAATAATTTTCTGTAAAGTTCTAGCTCTTTCGTTACTAGCAATCTCGTCAGCAATTTTTTTATTAGGATCTACCTTTGCGCTCTCAGTAACCTCTTTAACTTCCTCTGCGACTACAGCGGCCTCTTTAGCAAGCTTCTCTGCGTCCTTTGCAGCCTTAGCGTTAGCATCCCAGGTTAATTTAACAGCTTCTCCGGCCTTTGTAACCTGAACAGTAAAGCCTTCCCACTTATCTGTAGCAGTCTGAACATATCCAGCAACTCTAACTGCGCCATCTGCCATTGCACTCATGCTAGTTACATCCATTTTGCCGCCTTCAACAGCAGAACCTTCAACTGCCTTTAGAGCAGTAGTTCTAATATCTTCTCGTGTTTTAGGGTCAGCAAGTCTTGCATCAGCATCACGAGTATCAACTTTTTTACGCTTATGCTCTTCAATAATACCATTTGCAACATTTTTGAGCTCAGTAGTAGCGTTAGTCAATGCAGTGACTATCTGTGTAAATTCACCGTCTTTACTTTCGCCTTTGATAATTTTTCCATCAATGCGCTCTAATGTTTCCTTAATGCTGCCCAAAGTACCTTCGGTTGCATATCCAGTGTTAGGCTTATCTGAACCATCACCAACATTTGTAGCAGGCTGTTCCATCTTTGGAGCGGCATTATTAATTTCTCTTAAATCACTTAAAATACTATTAATATTTTCCCTAACAGCCGCAGTATCCTGTTTCCACTGCTCAAAGTCATTAACGTGCGTAGGAACATTATCAAGCAGACCATCAATTAAGCCCTTTAGCGTGGTAAGATAATCACCAAGAACTTTAAGCGCACGCATCTCTTCGTGGACAGCAATATTGACTTGCTTCTTTTCGTTCTCAAATGCTTCAGTCTTGGCGTTTACTCGACCAATAATGAGATTGATGATTTGTAATAGTTCATTGCACTGAACAATTTCTGTTGCGAGGTCAACACTTTCTAATTGCGATGTAGCCGTAACTGCATTTGTGTTAACAACTGGTGATTTTGGCTGTGCATTTATGCTTGTACCAAGTTGCTGTATTTTTCCATATAGAGCTTCTATTTTTTCGTTCCACTGATTAATAGGAGTGCTTATAGACTCGTCAATAACGGTTTTTAGAGTACCAAGATATTCCTCAAGTCTTTTCAATGACTCAATTTCTTTGGTTACAACGCCATCTACTGCTAATTGCTCGTCGTTAAAAGCTTGTGTTTTTAATTTTACAGCACCCTCAATTTCTGCAACCTTTTTACGAACTTCTTCAAGATCTGCTACTTCTTGACTTGTTGTCCCTGTTCCATGCACAGAACTATCACCTGTACCATTTCCTGTGCCATGACCGGTTGGTATTTTATCATATGTGTCCTGATCAATACCGAATCTATCTGCAATTCTATTTTGCACCTCTTCAACACTAATCAAACCATCATAGGTGCTTGTAAGCAGGTCTCTAAATTCTCTCCATTCTCCTTCTGAGAAGAACGTATCGAAGAAGTCTGTTTTATAAGAGATCGTTGCGCCTTCTTTATAAGCATTTAAAACCTTTGCAACTTCTTCTCTTATTGTCTCATATGTAAGTTGAGCTTCATCTCTTTGTCTTTGATACTTTGCAATGTTTTCATCAATATCGTCATTTACTTGCTGTATTGATAGCGGAGAACCAGCACCAATTTGCGCGAGACCTTCTTTTTGTGCTATTTGATTAAAAATATCCCTTGCATTGCCTTGTGTTAATTGTGACAATAAATCTTCATGTTTTGAAACATCAACTTTACCTACACCATAAAAACTATCAAAGATCTTTTGAAGTCTTTCGGCTGGTTCTATTGCTGCTGAAGCATTCTGTGAAACTTCATACATGTACCTTGCAAGGTCATCAATTTGGCTTGGTTTCCAACTTTGCAAAACATTTTTTACACCAGTAATATTTTCAACAATCTGATTGATTTCATTAATATTTAGTGGCGCATTTTTATCTCTACCAAGAGCATTAATTGCGTCTTTTATTTTTTCAATATCTTCTACATTAATACCACCAAAATTTAATGTCTCTATGCCGTCATTGCCAACAACAAAAGAAAAAGAATTAAGTGCATTTTTATACTCGTCAAGATACGTTAACATATCTTGTATATTAAACGACTTGCTTCCACCCTGGTGAGAATGTCCAAACGCTGCAAAAGGCGCGAATAAATTGTCAAGATAAGAACCAACTTGAGTATCATATCCAACTTGTTTTTCAATACCTTTTAATGCCTGAACATCCAAACCATTAACGCTTATATTATATTCAAAATCAGTTCTCCTACTCATTGTGGCGAACATTTCTTTTAACTGTCCTGCTAACGCCAATGTATATTCTAGGTTATTAATTGTTTTTTCATTAACACCAGCTGCTGTACCACCAGTTCCCGTTGATTGTCCGCTAGTAGAATCCGAGCCTGCTTTTTGAGTAATATGTAATAATTCACTCAAAGACTTTATTTTAGATTCTATTATCTCTTCATCGTCAACATCTTGTCTTATATCTTCAAATATAGCGTCAATTTTTGAAGAAGCTTCTTCACTTAAATTAAAAAGCGCTTTAAAATCTGCAATCATCTTTTGAACAGCGCCATCTGCTTCTTCAAATTCCTTTGTACCATATGCAAAATTATTATCAACATCTTCTGCGGCTTTTGCGTACTCACGAACTTTTTCAATAAGTTGATCATATGTTAAAAGTGCACCCTTTTGATGATCGCTACCAGAACCACTACCAGTACCTGCACCAGTGCCTAAGCCATCATCATTTAACATCGCAGCGACTTTAGCTTCAATATCACCAATACGACTTTCTCTTTCTGCAATTAATTGAGAAATTTTTTCACCAATTATATCATCGATACCATTTGTTGTTTTTTCATTAAAATCTTCAAGAAAACCGGCAAAGTTACGACGAAGATTAACAAAAAAATCATTTATATCCGCAATATCTTTTTCAAAAATACCCTCAATATCTTTTTTTGAGAATCCAACTCCAGATAAGCTATCCATAAAATCAGATACATTACCGTTCGCTGATATGTTTTGATTTAATACAGAATACATTCTGCTTATAACATCAACAAGTTCTAAATATTTGACCTTTTGTTCACCAAGTGTCTGTATATATTCTTCTGACTGTTTATTTTCAATTGTGCCCTTTTTTGCATTTATATCTTTGAATTCTTTTCTAATACGAACATATTCTTCAAACAATTCTATTGTTTCTTTTGCATTTTCTGGAGTGTAATCAAAAACGTCAAAGTCTTTATATTTTTCATTAAACTTGTCCTCTGGCATTTCTTCGCTTCCAATTATTGATTTGTCATAAAAATAATCACTAAATTTTTTAAATTTTGGTACTGAAGAAATAATTCTCTTATATTTATCAATTTGCCCATCTATATCTCTAACATTTTTTCTTATAGTATCAGCGATACGAGCAAAGAAACTATCGACATAAGCATTATCTTGATTGCCAGATCCTGTTCCGCTTCCAAATCCAAATCCATCTTTAACTTTTTGAGTTACACCATCAAACACCTGAGCAAATTTTAACATTGAGCCTTTTAAAATTTCGAGCTTGGCCTCCATTTGTTCTGTGCTAAATTGCTTACCTTTGCCTGGGCTAAATATGTCCATATTAAGTGGTGGCTCTTTACCAGCTATAGAATACAAATCATTAATTTCTTGAACAAGTTTTTTAAGCTCTGCAGTGCTAATTTTAGTGGAATCTGCCAAATTTAGCTTATTCATTATTTCATTAAAACCAGCAATACTTTCCTTTGAAACTCCAAGTAGGCCATTTAGTGTTTTGCGCATGCCTTCATCAACGCCACTAAAAATTTCGTCTACTTTTTTCCCGTGCTTGGTTTCCAAATCAACAAGTGCCCTGTCCAACTGAGAAACATAGTCAACAAGTTCCTTGAAATACGTCATCTTGTCAGTTGCGTTTCCAAGGTCAGCCAAAATAGTTTTAAAATTACCAACTACGGAATTAAGTTGATGTTCAGCATCTTTAGTATTTATGCCAATATCAATTGTAAAACGTCTTTTTGCATATTTGTTTGAACCCATTGCCATTATTTATCACCCCTTCTGCAATCTATTAACAACAATATCAAACAACTCTTCTCTAACATATCCATTAATGCGCTTTGGAATTTGTTTCCTGATAAAATATTCCATCTGGAAGGTTGTTTTTTTTCTATCTTGTTTTCCCCACGGGTGAATACCAACAAGATAGTTATCCAAAATCCAATCTGACTCTGGCACGCCATTATCTGATCTCTCAGGATCAAACTTAATTGCCTGTTTATATTCTGGACCAAAACCCACAATTGGAAATCCTGATGAGCGCCATACATTACCACTTTGGTGAAAAGGAGAATTACTCTTATACAATCCGTCTAATTTTGAATCATCATATTCAACACCAATAGTAAAATTAAATCTTCTTCTTGTTTTATTAAATTTATAAACAGGAACAATTGCCCTTTGAAGATTTTTTTTACGTCTATACCATTTCGGAGTATAATTTTTATAATACTGCTCTAGATAACTATGCGCTTGGTCTATAATATCTGTTTGGGCCCTAATAGCCGCTTTCTTCATGGCTTCGAATGTGACTTCCTTGTAGTCCTTTAATATTTCGGCAAAAAGCTTTTCCACGCTTTTGTCAGCCATAAAATCACCTCATTAAATTATTTTTGTGTAGTAATAAACTCCATTAGTTTTGCAATATCTTCGCCATTAATAGGAAGATTGTTCAAATTAAAATCTCCAAATTTATCAGATAAAACATTTGCAAACACATCTACTTTGTCAAGCAAATCACTTAAAAACTTGCCAACTTGCGCCTCAAAACAATTACCGCTCAATATGTAATCACACTTCATTGATAGTAAAATGCTTACCTCGTCATACTCCTTGTTAAATGTGGCAATGACAGGATTTAGCAAATCATTTTCGCATAGAACATCATAATCGTATTCCATATCCTCTGACAACTCTAGATTTGTGTATGCCTCAATTGTCTTCATTGTAAAACAAATATATTTATCAATATCATCAAACTTAAACATGCCGTCTTCATATAGGATGCACTCGTTTACAATGCTATCAACTAAGTTCTTCTTATCTTTAATGCTTAAATACTTTTTTACTTCTAGCTTTGTTTTTAGCGCCTCTTGCAACTGTTCAGCCTTTAGCATCTTGTTCTTACTGTTACCTACAAACTCAACTAATTCAAAAACCTTCATAATCCTATTTCTCCTTTATAAATCAAAATTTTTTATGTAATTTCTATATAAAACCACCATGAAAACCACACCATGGTGGCGTAATTTTCATGTTTACTCCCAGAGGTCATCCTCTGTAATATTAAGCTTTGGCAAGTCAAATGCACTTCTGCAAATTAGAATGCTTTCAGCTACATCATCTCCAACGTTAATGCCGTACTCTCTCTTAACTGCTAAAATTGCCTCAGCTTTCTGAGTTTCACGTTTAACGCCCCTTCCCTGAGATATCCCTATGGTTTTGCGCCACATTGACGGCAGAGGGTTATGAAACTCGATGCCTTTCTGAATACAGTACAATGACATTCCACCGGACAAATATGCAAGTTTTATTGTAGTATCAACATTGCCACCCTTGCAAATTGCCTTTTCCATGTACACCGCATCCAACTTATGCTTATCCAAAGTCTCACAAATCTTTATAAGCATCATCTTAATTCTTTTTTCTGTATCTGGTTCTTTGCGAGAATCTATTGTAATAAGATTTCTATATATTAATTCTCCATCTTCCATTACAGCAATCCCTGTTGCTCTTGTGCTCGCATCAATTCCAGCGATCATCATATTTCATCATCCCCTTTTCGAACATAAAAAAAATAGGGAACAGCCCGTTTGGACTATTCCCTATAAAATAAACTACTACATGTTATAGGAAATATCATCCTTCAATTTTCTCTACTTCTGCGACAGCATCTTCTATCTTGTCTGCCGCATTCTTTACAGCAGCGGCATCAATCTTGCCCTCTGTGTAAATGTACGTAACAACAGAAACAACAGTAGTAACTGCACCAGCAATAGTAGAAATTGTGCCCTCATCTAGTCCAAAAACCATGCATATGCCCATGACAACACCGGCTACACATGTTAGAAATTTTCTAGATTTTAATTTATTAATAAAATTCTGCATAATTAACACCAACCTTTGTATTACACGTACATAATATTCAGTGACGTTCCAACGTTACTTGGTAAGCAAGGTAGTTCTCCAGACTCTGCATGAGCCCTTGCGTTTAGATAAATAATATCACCAGCAGACACTGGTACAATAGACATTCCAGTTGTTGCACTTCCTGCAATATCTGTACTTATGCCCCACGTAGAAGCAATCTCTGTTCCATCAGCTTTTGTTACATACACACCGCGTATCTTTACGGCATCACCAAAATAAACACTGCCAGATACTGCTATATTTCCAGCATATGGACATTTAATTCCGCCATTATTGAATTCAAATGCATTATCAGTTCTGCTAATCCAAGCATCTAAAGTAATTTTTTTATATGTTTCTTTGTTTTCCAAATTTAAAGTTTCGGCAGTTCCTCTTGCTGAACAAGCTGCTGTACGCACAATATTTCCACCAACAGTTAAATCTCCAGTTATTACGCCGCCTGATTTTGGTAATGCTTTGTTGGCAGTTTTCTGGGCGTTTGACGCGGCAGTTTTCGCTTCTGTAATAGCAGCGTTTACAATTTTATTTTGAACAGGGTTTGTGCTAGTAGAACTCATAGACGAATCTACAACATGAGAGTGGTCACTTGTGGCATAATAACTAGGAAGCTGTCCGCCCAATTTCGCCGCATTAGAAACAGTATATTCTTCTTTTAACTTTCTTTCTTCATTTTGAGCTCTAGTAATTTCTGTATTTAAATTATTTTCAAGAGTTTGAATTCTACCATCTGGCTTGTTCGCAAGCGCATTATAATCTATTTGGGCCGTGCCATTTTCTGTTTGAACTCCTTTTACTAAAAGTTCTGCCATTTAATTACCTCCTTTTTGTCCTGTAAAATTAGCCGTCAGCATGAGGGTAATCTTGCTGATCGTTATTATTATCTGTTCCCTTGACAATCTTTGTTGCCTTCAAAATTAGAAGCATAAACAATTCGCTACCAAAAAAAGAGTAAACACATGTCGTTAGCGTTGGATCAATTGTCATTCCAGTAACATATGTGATCCAAAAACATGCAACTGTATAAGCAATAATAATTGACAATACTAGCGCAAGGACTATATTGGAAGTTTTACGCTTCTTTCTCTCAGGAACATACTTCGTATAAACATCTCTTAGTTCTTTTTCTTTCTTATAGCGCTCGCCGCGCTTTTTAATTTTGTCCAACTTGCGCTGGAATCTTTTTTCTGTCATAAACATCACACCTTAATAAAGCCCGGTAGACTATTGCCTACCGAGCGTATTTTTTTAAATCTTCTTAGTATAAGATAGATTGATGTATCCGGCACCTGATTTTAATTTGCCCCAGCCCTTAGACTCTTCGACGATGGTATAAACCTCGCCTCTCTTAATGACAGTAGCAATACCGTAAGTAATACCAGGACCTTTGCGCACATTTAGTGCATCAGTATTAACCTGTACCTTGTAAGGTTCAAAAGCTGGAACATCTGCGCCATTCTTAACAAAGAACTTCGCCGCAGCAACACCAGTTACAGGGCCAACTTTCATAACAGAGAACACAATGTCGCCATTGCTTCTAATTTCTCTTACGTACAGCTTGGCTTTTACGACCCAATTAGGGATCTTCTTGCCATTGGTATAAGTTGCTCCAGAAACAAGTTTGACCTCATTTCCGACAGAAAAACCACTAGTGACTACTGGATATACAACAACACCGTTGGCATCATAGATGTAATATCCAGACTTCCAAGCATTCTTGGCATTCTCTAGATTTTCAAAAGCACCTAGTTGGCTCTTAGCGTCGTCCCAAGACTTACGCACTCTGTATAGGCTCTTTGCCTGAACTGGCGCATCATACTGAGTTAAGTTTAACTTCTCAATTAGGTCGCATAGACTATCAACATAAGTCAAGGCAGTAGCATAGCCGCCATCTTTGATGATCTGCGCGGCCTTTTTGTAATCAGTCTCGCCCTTTAGACCAGCATATCTTAGCGCAGTACCATTCTTAGCACCAATCAAGTAAGCAGAGTGGTCAGCAATAGAATCTTCAACGCAAGCATACTTTCTGAACTCTGCATTTACATCAATATATGTGCCGTTAGAATATTGTTCTTTAGTGTTCTTTACATAAACGCTAACACCATCCCACTTAGAGCCAGTCCATGTATTGCCAGATAGACTCTTCTTCATGCCAAAACAGTTGTTGGCATTCTGTGCAAGCTCTGATTTGCCATAAGCACTTTCAAGCAAGAATTGTGCCATGCTTACAGATGCTAACACACCAGTCTTCTTCTGATCTGCGGTGAATAGTGGGCCCATTTTGGCAATGACCTGCGCATTGCTCAAAGACTGTAGTGCAGTTGCCTGTAGACCAGATGCATTAGCTGGAGTCTGAGCGCCATAAGCGGCCTGCACCTTGTTAATAAAAGTCTGCCAGTTATAAGGCTGTCCAGCTCTGATACGGTTGGGGCAGTTCTTACCGCTCCACTTGTTGTGCTGTACAACGTTAGCCAGTGGAATGTTGTGTTTCTTCATTAGATATGCAGTTAGTTCGACTGCATTATTGGTGGCCTTTAGTAAGTCGCCATCTGAGTTTTCGCAAATCTCGATAGCTAGAGACTTTCTGTTGCCGGGGCCGTTCTCCGAATCACCTGCGTGCCAAGCAACCTCGTTGTCTGGCAATAACTGATAGATTTCCTTGTCGTCAACAACATAGTGATAAGAAACATATGTATTTTTGCCGCTATTGCTCATATAGGTAGCGTGACTTGCTGCGTTTGCACCTTTTTTTTTATTACTCGTATTATGAATCGTCACAAAATCAGGTTTTAACGCATAACCGCTTCTAGCCTTAGTTCCAGCAGGAATAAATTTTTGTTTAATAGTTACCATATAATCACTCCTTTTGTTCGAAAAACATTGCAATCAATAACCACGAGTATCTTCAATAAATGTGTGGTGCTTCATGTGATATTCGTAAGAGTCCTTTATAATCCTCATTGCAATATCAACCTCACCGTTTGTTTTATTGTGCTTTTCCAAAATAGCTTCATATGATTCATAAATTCTAAAAATTCGATTAAATTCTTCTCTGGAAACAACAACATCTTCATTTACTATTTTACTAGCAAAATCAATAATTCTGTTTCTGTTAATATTTATGTACAAATCTAATGTCAGTTCGTTATTCGCAGACAGTGCTTCCTTTAGTGAAGTTAATTCGGCAACAGACTCATCATAGACTTGCGCCCTGTCATTAACCCATTGCATCCATGAATTGCGCTTCGTAATATTATCTTCGCTATAATGTTGATTTACGTCATTTAACAATGTTTGAACTTGCTGCAATGTTTGATTTATTTGTATTTTTTCATCTTTTTTTCTAGTGAAGTATTTTCTCATTTTGATGTATTCTGGGACAATTTTTCCCTTAAATTCTAATAATTCACCAATTAGGTTGGTAATAACTAAGATGAGAATTATTACAACTCCAATTTTTTGTGGCATATTTAAATATTCAAAAAAAGCTATCACTTGGCACTAACACCTCGCTTTCCGCAATATAATATGGATCATCAAGATAAGATTTCCTTAATGATACTTGTTATGTCATTGCCATTTTTATCTAAAATCTTCTTTTCGCTTCCAATCCATGTAATACCATCATAACTAACAGCAACAGCATCAGAATCTGCCGCACATGCAACAAAAGCGCCGCCACCATATGACACATTTGACCAACTGGCAGTGGATGGCAGCTTTACTTCTGTCCAATTTGCGCCATCAGAAGAGTATGCGGCAGAATTTGTACCAGAAGCAACTATAACAAACTTTCCATCGCCATATGTGATATCAGACCATGGCTTTTGAGAAATATATACGCCATTCCATGTGGTTCTATTAGATGACCAACAAACATAACCTGTGCTATCAGCTCCAATTGCAACTGTGAGACCGTTACCGTTGCTTGCTACTGCAGCCAAACCAGACGATGGACCATTATGAGTTCTCGGGGTCCACGATGCTAAGTTGCCTGTGACAATATTATTACTATTTCTGGCAACAATAACGCACTCGCTTCCATCAAAAGTCATGTCCGTCCATTGCGCTTCGATTGGTAGATTATCCATGCCCCAATCACTTCCATCCATTGTGTACTTACAGGCGGTGCCCTCTTCTGGGACAGTGTAGAACATGTAATATCCTTCATCAAACACTAATGATGTCCATTTTAAACTTGATGTAAGGCTTCCTTCTTGCCAAGTAATTCCATCATAAGAATATGCGTATTTGTTGCTAAAATAAGCAATTGCAATAAACACTCCGGCTCCATATGCAACTTTTACCCAATCACTTTTGGATGGTAAAGTTGCACTTAACCAATTCTTTCCATCAAAAGAGTATGCTGCCATATCTGAATCACTTGCTACAGCTACAAATTTTTCATTTCCATAAGTTATGTCAGACCATCTGCTAGACGATGGCATTTGCACTTTTAGGTATTTAAAGAACATTGCGTTTACCAAAGCACTATCAATTTGCTCATCAATGCTCTCTTCTGGAGTTAGATATATTGCCGTTTCGTCGATTCGGCCTGCATTAAGTTCTCGATCATATTGCTCTTGTGTTAATTTGTGTATTTTTAAAGTAGATAGACTATTTGTAATCATTTGTTAGCTTATCTCCTTTTCTCGTTTTATGTTTTATTACTATAAATAAAAGTGGGGCAGAATCGCCCCACTTATAAATTTTAAAATGTAAAAGCCGTACTTTTGCGTCTGCTTTCTACATCAATTTTGAATTTTTCATGGCAAGCACCACCCCGAAGGATGGTGCTTTATTTGTTTACTCACTCCACGGCAGATTCGGTGCATAATCCTTCTTGTCCTTGGGATCGTAAGCCGCCATGAAGGTGCGGAAATAGTTGATATAGGTTTCCGTTCCCATTGTTATGACGTTGGATGTATTCTTTGCATTGTAGTCCCTGTCCAGAATCATGCAACGTGGGCAGGTTTCGACATTCACACCATGGATGCCATATTTCGTGCCTTGTCTGTATTCCGTGCCGCCAGAACTGGACATACTAGACCTACCAACAAGATAGTCCCATTCTTCCTGTCTTTCGGGGGTGATGTTGTCGAACATCCAGTTAAAGTCAGAAATTGTGGGGTTTTCGTACTGTGCCAGAACAAAATCATTTGCCCAGCGGATGCCAGCATCGAACACTTCCGCACCATGCTTTTCTCGCCATGCAATCGACATCTTATCGGCAAACCGGAAGCCCAGATTGCAAGTGAAATGCGTAGCGCAAGAACACCAGATGACACCCGTGCCGTGCCGTTCGTCCAATTCATTGTTGTGACAGGACATCACACACACAATGCTATCTTTGTACTCATCCATCACGGCATCGAAATACTGCGTTTCGGGGATAGAAAGAGGTGTCGCACCGCCATAATATCTATCACCCTGCACCGCTCCATTTTCGCCGTGTCCGACCTCAAAATTGTGATGCACCTGCACTCCATCGGGATTTCGCATATGATAGCTGTCATCCTCAAATGCCGTAGGATTCAGCATCGGGAAAACGATGATGTGCAGATTTCGCTTTAGGTCAAACAGTTCTGGATTGGTGGTGATTTCCTCCAGCGCATGAAACATGGAATGTGCGCCAGTCTGTTCCAACGGATGCACACCGGAACAGACCAAGAAAGTAGGTTTCTTCTCTGTCCAATAGTAAGAGCTTTCGTGGAGGTAATGCGGAGTAGGCTGTCTAAAATGGTAGGCGTAAATCGGTGTTGTGCCATCCGAAGCCACACCGCAGTTCACACGGGAGATATAGTGCGGATTTGCCACCATGAGTGCATCATACTTGGCATAGATGCCAGCCGTTGTCATATCCGATGCCGTGAGTGCAGGCTTGTTTTCGCTCAATAGGAATACGTGTGCATCCTCATAGATAGGATACTGCCAGTTTCTAATACGATTGTATGCCGCTTCTTCGCTCTCGTCAGCACCGATGTTCTCGACTTTACTTTCAATCTCGGCAATCTGGTTTTTGTGCTTTGCGACATCAGCTTCGATGTCGATGATTCGGTCTTCGTAGTCAGCAGGAACAAAAGCATGACCAGTATTCGCCCACGCATAACCTTTACCGCCAGCAGACCATTTGATTTCCTCATTTACGGTGACGATTGCCTTGGATGTGTCCACGGTGTTCATCATTGCACACACATAGGTGCTACCCGCAGAGTTCGTGAAGGTGCAATACTGATCCCCGTTGCTGTCCGTAGACCATCCACTTATATCGTTTACATGACCTGTTGTAAATGCCGTGTTAGACTTACCGCCGTACACCTGCATATAATTGGTGTTGTATTCGCAATTACGAAGACGAATTGTAATAGTTCCGCTAGACGGAATCGAGAATACAACCGCATCACATCCGGTTTGTTCCTTAAACGCCGCACTAGACAAACTGTATCGATAGCCAGTTTTAATTTCCGCACCGTCAATCATGTTTGTGAAAAGCGGTTCGGGTTCTGTTTCAGTCAAGATATAGCCATAGATATACCCATCCGGCAGAACATACAACTTCGTGGTGTCGGTGCATTCTGCAATGCTATTAACAAAGTTTGCTTCAAGGTGTGTTTTTCCAGCGATAGCAAGTGCAACTTTATCATCGACATAAGTTACGGTAGCTTTCTCAGAAGAAAGTTGACTAATTTGCTCTCTAATATCTGCGTGAGCTTCTGTGTTGGTGTTGTGGTCGGTCAGGTATTCTGTTCCTGCTGCGCCGATGTTCTGCCTAGCCTGCGCTTGCTGGGCATCGGTTAATTTTTGAAGTGTATAAAGAACAGCATCATCTACAGCATCAGGCAAAGCATTAGCTTGGTCAATAAGACTTTGGAGGTCTATGTTGTTTGAACTTATAGATTCATTATTAGATTGTAAAGTTGTTTTATAATTTGACATTTATTTTCAGCCTCCTTTTATTACAAATTTATAATTATTTATTTTATGTGTTTATAAATTTAATTGTTAAACACTTTCCACTTCTTCTTCGATAGGCTCCTCAGTTTCCTCGTAAGTATATCTACAAGGAACAACATCAACTGGGTCAGAATACTTCACACCAGTTTCAACCTGTAGAAGCATAACACCCTTGTCACTATAGTGCTTAATTAAAGTGCCATCATTTAAATATTCAGTTAAAATCATACCATTTCCTCCACATTCTTAATCCATTCGTTGAAGGTAAGAGTCTCAAGTACCATACCTTCGGCATACATACGATTCTTAATACCCATAATAATCTGGGCTTTAATATCCTGCGGAATAGAGTCATGCAGCATTTTGTACTTCATCCAATATTCCTTGAAGCGGCGCTCAGTAGCATAGCGATAATCTTTATTCTCCTGATTGAACCATTCATCTTTGTTCATTGTAAAGTAAGCATCGTAAATCATATTAACCGCATAGAACTGTGCATCCTGAACTCTACCACGCTGAATAAACTGTTCTACTAGAGCAGTGTTGCTATCAAGCATATTATTATAAGTCTTCAAAATATACTTAGGGTCATGGCGGCACACAGAAGCGTCACGCCAACGCCACAGATAGAAAGAAGTCTGTGAGTACTTTAACTCCTTAGCAAGTCTCTGACATAGACAGTTGAAGTAGCTATCCTCGTGAATAGTTAGACTGTCATTCCAACGAATGTTGTTGTCAATCAAGAACTTGCGGTTATGTACCTTACCGTGTACAAAAGTGCTATCCATATCGTGATTGATATAAATAGGCTCCATTGTAGCAAAGTCACGAGATTCCTCAATAAAGGCGGAAACTAAGCTATCGAATCCGCCATTGTCAATCTCACGGAAGATGATGTACATACCGCAAGCATTGTAGAACATATCATCAGCATCGCAGAACATAACATAGTCTGCTGTTGCGTGGTCTAAGCAAGCATTACGAGTTGCAGAGACACCTTTGTGCTCGTTTAAGTGATACTCGATTGGAAATGAGTAGCGCTTGAAAAAGTCTTGTGATAGATGTACATTTGTGCCATCATTAATAATGATTACACCGACTTCGTTTTCTAGGTCTACGTTCTGCTGGACTTCAATTGAGTCCAGCAGAGGTTTGATGATGTCCTCAGTTTCTTTGTATTGGGGGACGAGGATTTGTAATTTTAAATTGTTTTTCTTGTCATTCATTTTCTTTTTACTCCTTTTAATCCTTTTGAAATTTATTAAATTCCTACAAATCTACTACTAAAATATGTCCAGTTAGTTGCGGTTTTGTAGGAATCTATTAGTGAAGCTGGCACATATATATAAGGTGTACCAGAAAAATATGCACTATAACCAGCAAAAGGTGTTGACGAAAAAGCATTTGATGCTTTTAGAGCACATACAGAAGATCCGGGTAAATACAGCTGAGATAGCGATCTGCACTTTGCGAATGCGTTATGGAAAATGCTCTTGATGCTTGGTAAACTTACCGTTGTTAAGTTGTAGCACTGGCAGAATGCGCTACTAGCAATACCTGTGCACGCAGGAAGTTCTACTGACGTCAAAGCGTTAGAGCAGTTGTAAAACGCATAAGCGTAGACATCCGTGCATACAGGCAGGTTAACCGTTGAAATACTATAGCACCCAGCAAATGCAGATGCGCCCACATTTGTTGCTTTTGGGAAGTCTGCTGTTGTTAGGCTATAGCATCCAGTAAATGCAGAACTGCCAATAAAGATGCAAGATGGAAAACTTATTGTTTTTAAAGTAGCACACGTCATAAATGCTGCGCTGTTGATATACGTAACATTTGGGAAACTTACACTTGTAAGTTTAGTACAATTGTAAAACGCGTATGGGCTTACGTCCTGCAATTCATTGTCTGTGAATTCCGTAATAGTTTTGTTAAATATACTCTTGTATACACCATATGAGCTTGGAATTTCGTTTACAATTACTTTGCTTAAAAACTTGCCACTATCTGGCGTGATTTCTTGCACAGAAGTTGTTGGAGTTGCAGTTTTTTCCTGAGTGGTAACTGCCGCTACGGTTACAGCGCCAGTGGTATAAACTCCAGAAGATACTGCTGTCTGAGAACTCGTACTAGGAGTTACTGTTTTTGCGGCTTGAGTGGTAAGCTGTTTAGTTGCACTCTTAGTACCAGCCGCAACATAACCAGCAGACTGCGTAGCACTTGCGGTAATTAGACCGCTAGAACTAACAGAAATACTAGGAGTTGCTTGAGTTGCTGTTGTCATTGCATTTACTGTTACTTGAGATAGACCATCATATCCAGAGTCAGCAGTAACAGTTTGTTTGGAAGTAGATGGAGTAACAGTTTTCTCCTGTAGAGTAGGTTCACTGCCACCAGCCTTACCACTTAAAATTTCAGCCAGTTCAGCAATCTTAGCATCCTGTTCTGAAATTAAAGCAGCCTGATTGGCGACCTCAGTATTAGCCTCACCCAAACTACTAACCATCTGCGCAGTAGTCATAGCATCTTCAGTTCCATTTAAAATGCGGATTTTATCTGCGATGCTTGTCAAAGTTTCTTCTTGAATTAAATATTCAGCCATTAGAAACTCGCCCCCTCTGCACTAGGAACAGTAGACCAAGTTGCAACACCATTTACAACCCTTAAAAACTGACCATTATTAGAAGTGGTGCAACTAGGTACTTCACTTACAGTAACTGCACCAGTTTTACCATTAACACTCGTTACTGGATAAGGGGGTGGGTTACTAGCGCTATACTGTTTTACGTTGTCAACATTGCCCAAACCAACTTCAGATTTAGTATAGGTCGGTTTAGTAGAAGCTTTTGCCCAACTAGGAACAGTGGGGTCGGTTTCAGTGTAGCTAGTCAAATATCCTTTGTCATTTGTTAACTCGCTAACCTTAGTAGGTACGTCAATGGCATCAATAAGAGCCTTAAGTGCCACACCCTGTGCAGCACTTAAAGGCTTGTTAGAAACATTTGTAGTAAGATTGTTAATGATGTCAGAAACATTAACTTTATTTGTTGTAACCTGCTCAATAAGAGTCTTATTAGACTTTATGTACGCTACAATTTCGCTCATCTGGTCTAAAGTTGTATCGTCACTGTTCGCAAGTGCGTTTAAACGAGTTGTTAGACCAGTGATTAAATCACGAATGTCACTATGAGCAGTATTGTCAGTATTATGCGTCAAAATTGATTCGTCAGATGTATGTTCAGGTACACCAAATATTTCTGTCCATACACCATTTTTATATGTTTTTAAAACAGGCATTTGTAAAACCTCCTGTAATATATTATTTTATTAAAGTACTTGTAGTAGAGTATTATACTTTTAATTTATACACTAATTGTGCCAGTAATATCCGTGTATGTGTTAGCTTCGATGGTTTGCAAGGTTGTGTCCAGCCAGTAAGATGCAATGGGTAAAAACTCACCCTTTACAAAATCCCTGCCGCGCAGATGAATACCGTTTTCGTAAACGTCTACGACGTAGCCTTCGGATTCCAGATACTCAATCTGGAACTCAAAATCTCCGTCTGCGTCCGTTCTCGGTATAGCACAGGACGGAACATGTACACTGTGGCAGCCCCAGACTTTATCGTAGTTAGCCATAGCGCCAAATTCCTGACCGTGAAACATTGTGTGGCTGTGGCCATGGAACCAGATGATATTGTGATAATGCTGCAATAAACTTTTGAACACCTTGAACATAGTGTTGTTCGTCAAATCGACATTGTAAAGACCGAACACATCACCGCAGCCTTCAAACGAAAACACATGCTGAAACAGAAAACAACGCTTGTTGCGATATCTCTCTAAGGTTTCATACAACCATTGAAGTTCCGCTGTACTAAAAGTGCCTTGACAAACACCTACGAAAATAAACACATCGTTACCCTTTTCGAAGGAGTAGTACAGCGGATTTCCTGTCCATGTTTGCATGGATGCGCTGACTTCCGTATCTACCCGCAAACTGGAATTTGCATCATACGCATCATGGTTTCCCGCACTCACATAGATTGGGGTATTCGGCGAATGTGCGTCTCGCAAAGCCGTAAACTTAGACAAGTTATCATCCGTGCCGACCGTTGCTAAATCTCCCGAAATGCAGATAAAGTCCACAAGTGCCTCGCCGTTCAAATATTTCAAAGCATTGGTAAAGTCAATTTCTCCCGTGGCGTATGTCAAATGAATGTCCGATAATGCCCCGAAAGAATACAACCGATTTCCAACTGTTGGCGGCGTAAGGCTTCCGAGCGGGATTTGACCAACTCGGTTGCCATTGCTGTCATAGATGCCTATTCGTCTCATGTTCAGTGGTGCTACATTTTGCGGTATAAAATGTTTATACGACATAACTTCACCACCTTATACAATAGGCTCATTGACGGTAATGATGGAATTTTCGGTAATGCCGGTTGTTGCCACACGGAAATAAGCGATTTTTTCCACTACATCTCTCGTAAGCCAATACCTCAAGCAAAGAGGTGTTAGCTTGACAAGATTGCCACTGTCATCGACTACCATACCTTCCGAAACTGCCTGAGCAGGCAGTTCGTCCAGACCGGCTGTTGTATAGTATCCAATATGGTTAAATCCACTATCATACAGAGCAAACTTGGTGTTGTTTGATGTGTCTTTTATAAATTTCATGTCCGTGCTAAAATAGATGCTGTCTGTTACCACGGCAGGTATATAGCCTGTACATTTATAACCGCTCATTGCAACTTCCGTTCCATCACTCTTGATACGATAGTTGACCCTATAACCATCTTCGCCATTGTCGCCTACATACGGTGTTCCGTCTGCTTTAATTGACAGCGGGATTAGATTGGTATAAGTCGGTTCAGGCACAACAGCATGATTCAGCGTTCCAATTACTGTCTGTTCGCCCTCGGAATCCTCATACTTGATGGTATAAGTGCCGTCGGCCAGATCACCGGTTAGAATGATGTTGTTATTTTCATCCACCCTACCAAACACAGGCGTACCCAGTGCGGCGATAACTTGCTGGACGATGGCTTCTTGGTCAGCTTCCGTCCAATAGTCAATGCCCTTAACAGGAACATACACGTTAGTATAAACGTTTTCTGCATCGGTATCTAACCACAAAGCACCCTCTTTTGGATTAACAGGAGTACTGTCTTGAACATAAAGCTTTTTATCAACATCGCTTATTATGGTTCTAATGTCACTATGAGCAGCAGTATTTGTGTTATGCGCACTAATCTGCCCAGATACATCAGGCGTTGGAATTGCTGCAATCTGAGTATTTACATAGCTTTCAGTTGCAAGACCTTCAAGAGACTGATGCTCAGTCAAATAGCCTATATCATTATCAAGGTCGCTAACTTTTGTTGGAATATCAGCCACATTTGCTTTTGCGTTCCAAGAAGATTTCTCATCATCGCTTACAGTTCTATGAGTATTGTCATCTGCCATCTCAGATAGAGTGCTTGGAATGTGCGTGGTATTTGGTAATGCGCCAACCTCGCTTGCTGTATAAACTGGCTTTGTTTCAGACTTGGCCCAAGCTGGAACTGTAGGATCTGTTTCAACGTATGAAGTTAAGTATCCTTTTGCGTTTAACTCGGTTTCTGTAACATACTCAGAAGGAACATCAGTCAAATATCCAGCATCGTTGTTTAGCTCACTAACATTGACTGGGACAACAATAGCATCAATTAAACCCTTTAATACAACACCTTGTGCAGCACTCAATGGTTTGTTTGAAATATTTGTAGTGAGATTGTTAATAATATCTGAAACATTAACCTTGTTGGTTGTTACATTCTCGATAAGTGTCTTGTTGGACTTAATATACGCAACAACCTCGCTCATTTGGTCCAGTGTAGCGTCATCACTATTTGCCAGTGTATTTAGACGGTTGGTTAAGCCATCAACTAAATCACGAATATCACTGTGTGCAGTATCAGACACATTGTGCGCGGCCACTTGTCCTGCAACATCAGGAATTGAAATTGAGCCAATCTTTCCATCAACATATGATTCTGTTGCAAGGCCGGCAAGAGATTGATGTTCGGTCAAATAACCGGCATCATTTGTAAATGCTGATACATTTGTTGGAACTGTTGGAATAACAGTAGTATCTGGCAAAGCACCAACATCTGAAGCAGTCAGTCTTACATCTCCATCCTTGCCATTTACGGAAATAACTGGCACATCTGGAATTTCACTTTTGAGCGCATATTCACCCTTTGGCTGTGCATAATTCTTCACATAACTTTCAGTCGTGAAATCAAAATCATTGACTAAATCGCTGATTTTTGTGGGCAACTCGTTTCTTTCAACCAAGCTGTCGATCTTGCTTAGCTTTCTGTCGATCTCTGCAGCGGTATGAGACAATCTATATTCTGTTGCCATAATTATTCACCATCCTTTTTCTTTAAATTCACATTGACACGATATGTAACATTATTTAAAATAATTTTATGCCTGTGTGTTGTCACAATCGTCCTTAAAAATAAATTGTTTGAATCTTTTAATGTATATCCATCCGAGGATATGAATGAGCCATCGTTACTAACGCCTAAATATAAAGCCATTAATCATCATCCTCCCATTCAATAATTTGAACTTGAGACTTTTCGTCAACTTGGTTGGTGATTTCTTGCTTAATGAGCGTATCGTATTGTGTTAGCCCATCCAGTGAAACATATTTCTTTTTCTCTGTAGGCATATTTTAATCACCTCTAAATACGTAAGTTTTAATTACAATCAGTCAAGAAACAGTGAAACATAGGCGGACTACTGTTAAATATGTGCCGCCATTGTTTGCCTTTGCAACCGCTGCAACGCCATTGTTTGTTCTTGCATGAAGTGACAAAATGGCATTATCTTCCAATGCAACAACCTTCATACCAGTGCTTACGCATACATCTCGGCTAGTGCTTGGATTAATGTCAACAGATGCAGACACCAATTCTGTTTCTGTGTCACCATATTGTTTTTTGATATAACATGCTGCCTGCGCTACTGTAGTGCCAGATTTTGCTGTGTTTTTAATATAAACACTACCACAAATTAAATATAAGCCCTGTCCTTGTATTTCAATACTGCCACTACTGTTAGTGCTATTAAGACTAAAAAATCCATTCTTATCAGTATAGCCAACCTTAGTTGTAAGAGGAATTTTAGTAATTGTTCCAGCTGGCATTGAAACATCAGTCGTTGACCCAGTTGCAGTTATAGCAGAAAGTCCAAGCGCTGCTAATGCATCGCCATATGAATTGCAACCAGTACCGCCATTTTCAATTGGTAACACTCCAGTAACACCAGGTCTCGGAGAAGCCGCAAACACCGAAGCAGCACTTGTACTTTCAAGATTTATTAGCATTGATGGATTTGATGTAACGCCAGTACCGCCTCTAGCCACTGCTAATTTTCCAGATGTAATATTGCTTGCCGAATGATTGTGGCTCGAAGCAGCATAAGCTGTACTTGCTGTATACGCCGCAGTGCCTAAACCTTTAACTGACACATTCTGCGCACTACCTCCAGATGGAGTTACTTTAATTTGACCATTACTATCACCAGTAGAAAACGTATATGTAGTATTGGTATCAGAAGTTGGCGGAGTATAGCCCAAAGCCGTTGTTACGGCACTCTTGCTCAAAGAGTGAGTATGGTCGCTTCTTGATACGGTAGTTGCACTACCTGCTGATGCAGTGGCACCTACTGCTGTTGCGCTTGTGCCATAAGATACGTGCGTTCCGTGAGAGTTTGCGGCAGCGCCAATATTTTCAGGAGTAATGGTTGCCCATGTATTATCATTTCTCAAAAACACTTTGTTGTTTGCTGTCTGAGTTGTTGGAACGTGGTTTCCGTGTGACGTGTTTGCTTTACTAGATAACTTTGTATCAATTTCAGATTCAGTATAATATCTATCATCATGAGTATGACTAGAGTCAGCTTTTTTGGACAAAGATGCTTCAATTGTCTCTTGTAAACTAGATAAATTCGCCTCTGTCGCATATGCCTGCCAATCTCTCCAAACTCCTGATGAGTTACATGAACGAACATATGTTTTTCCGTTTAAACATACAACAATTTGTGTCTTAGAACTACCACTTGTTCTTACAATAACATACATGCAAAAGTTTGTTGTTGTTGGGCAGTTGAGCAATGATTGCGCTCCACTTTCAGAGCCCATAAAATACTTTCCTACGGTTGTATAAGTATCTAGGTCTGAACCAGTCGGAATAGAAGTTCCACTACCAAGTAAATCTATTGCATCTATCGCACTATCTATCTCTGCCTTTGTGTAAGCATCCGTAATTCCATAACCAGAAAGAGTTGTTGCCTTGGACGCTTTACCAGAAATAGAAGTATTTAAAGTAGAAACCTTCGAGTCAATTTCAGATTTTGTATATACACCAATCTGTGATGCAGTAACACCATGTGGGTTTGATTTACTGTTAATGTGAGAGTTTGCCGTTGATGTAATAGAATCAACCAAAGACTTTACACTCTTTACAGCATATGGACTTGCCGCGATACCTGATGCCGCTTTGCTTTCTGAATCAACAGCATCTGACAATTTTACGTGGCCATAATTTGACGCACTTCCTGCCCCATAAGTTGTATCAGATGATGCATGAGAAGTATTTGCCTTTGAAGCCTTTATTTCATCGAGGGTCGCAGTCAAATCTGTTACCTGTGAAGTTGTATGAGTATGATTCTTGTCAGATTTTCCATTAAGCGCTTCATTGGTTGCATATATGCTAAGATCAGGTTCTTCGTCCGGTGTTAGATATATGGCATCCCCATCTAGCGTTCCGTTTTCAAATGCCTGATCATATTCTTCTTGGCTAATTTTATAAATATTTAATGTTGGGACATGTGCTGACGTACCAGCCTCGACAATGTTAACCTGTGATTTAGTGTCAATAACATCGCCCAATATACCCATTGCATCTTCGACAGCGCTAAATTCATCATTTATAACCTTATTTTGTACCGGATTTGTTGACGTGTCGGACAGAGTAGAGTCTATAGTATGCTCGTGGTCTATTGGAGCAAATATGCTTCTTAACCTACTTAAAAAGGTTGATAGTCCACTTGGACTCACATATTTTTTTTGAGACATTTGTTTTTTCTCCTTTCTGTATTGGAGTTTATTTTTATTTCTTTTTTTGTATTAGATGGCACCGTGGCCGTTGAAACTGCATTGTGGGCCTAGCTATCACTCACAATTTTGGTCTTTTGCGGTGGAGATGCTTGGTCTAATGTTTTGTTGAATTTAAATAAAGGGGCCCAATTAAGGGCCCCATTTTTTAATTAGCAATATTATTGGTTAAATAGAGCAGTAATATCAGTATCCTTAACTTCTTCCCAGGTGCTATCGTATGTAGTAATAGCATTAGAGATGGCAGTATCGGCACCAGAAGTGGTATAAGCATCAGTGATACCGTAGCCCTCTAGAGTGGTAGCCTTTACGGCATATGTGTCGGCAATAACCTTGCCGTTACCATCCTGCGTAGCCTTGGTAGCAGCGTCAGCGTTAAAAGCGTTATTTACCTTGACAGCAGCAACAGCGGTAGCAAAGTCAGAGATGTCGCCAGAAGTGTGCTTGTCTGGGTGAGTGTAAACAACAGTGTCAACACCATCAATCTTGATGTGACCGTTGGTAGAAGCCTCAACCTTGTTAGCGCCGTCGGACATACCAGCTAGTCTGGCAATCTCGGTGTCTAGAATTAAGGACTTACCGGTAACCTTGTCAACTTTGCCGCTGTTTAGACCATCAATGGCGCTTTGTAGACCAGCATCAGCAGCCTTATAAGCGGCATCCATGTCGGCAATTGCTTTGGTGTTAGCTTCAATGTCGCCAGCCATATCTAGAGCGCCAGACTTATCAGCGGCGATATAGTTTACAATCTCGGCCAACTTGTCGATAGTGCCTTCGGGATTATCAGCAGCTTCCCAGAATGTCTCCATCTCGGAAATACGATCCTCGAAATCAGCTTCGACGTCAGTAGCTCTCTTGGTTTCAGCGCTAACTAAACCAGCAATGCGAGTATCTTCGGCTTCTAGAGCGGCAACCTTAGTGTCGTAATCAGACTGCTTTACAGCGGCATTAGCTACAGCAGAAACAGCGTTTAAAGCGGTCTGATCGGCCTTGGTAGCAACAACACCTTCTAGGGTAGATAGACCGGAAGCAACCTGCTCGCCTAGATTTTTAGCATAATATGTGTTATCGTGGTTGTGATCGTCATCAGACTTGCCATTTAATAGCTCGTCAATTTCAGACTCGGTGTAATATCTTCCATCGTGATTGTGGCTATCATCGGCAACAGTTACCTCGATGGTAACATCCTTGGAGCCATCAAAAGCAACGGAACCGGTAGCATCACCGCTTAGAGCGATGGTTCTCTCGGCGCTTAGTTTATTAGCGGCATCAGCAAGGGCAGCATGGGCAACATCACCAGCGACAACCTTGGCGATCTCGGCATCGGTGTAGTCTTTTGCGCTCTTAAGAGCAGCAACATCATCTGCAGCAATTTTAGCCTTAATTAGAGCGTCGTATTCTTTTAGTCTTTCTAGGGACAAATAATTTTTCGTAGCCATATGTTTTTCTCCTTTATATCTTTTTTATTTAATTTAAGGGACCCAATATTTATGGGTCCCCTTGATTATCTATTTTATTATAAAATTAGGCAAATAGGGCACGAACTTCATCAGAGGTGATGGCACTGAAAGAGTTCACAGAAGAAGTTAGAGCAGCAATATCGCCCTCATTCTTAGCAATTCTCTCAACAGCAGCATCTAGATCATCCTGCTCAGCTTTATCAGCAACAGTGCCGTTTAGAGTCTCGATAGAACCCTCGTTTGCAGCAATGCGAGCGACAGCGGCCTCTAGGTCAGCCTGAGCGGCCTTAGTGCCAACAGTAGTAGTTAGAGTGCCGATAGCGCTCTCGTTGGCAGCAGCCTTGGCTTCAACAGCATCCATCTCAGACTGTAGGGTATCAATCTCGCCCTCTGCGGTAGTCACGCGACCAGCTAGAGTGTTTAGGTCAGAGGCTAGAGCATGAGTACCAGAAGCGGTTTCTAGAGCATCAACACGGGCCTCGATCTTTGCGTCCTCATCGTCAGCATACTTCTTAGCAGCAGCTAAAACAGCCTCGTCCTTAGTGTCGGCAGCGGTAGCAGCGGCATCAACAGCCTCCTGCTTAGCATCAGCGATCATGTCTTCTACAGAACCATCAGCGCCACCGAACTTGTTCTCTAGGGCAGTGATTCTGTTGCCTAGACCAGTGTCAACACCCTGTAGAGCGCCAACCTGCTCATCAACATAAGACTTCTCGGCCTTAGTAGCAACAGCGCCTTCAACGGCAGTGATCTTGCCCTCGGCGGTATCCATACGGCCAGCAACACCAGCAATAGCCTCGGTATTATCAGCGATATCGCCCTGCATGCCAGTTACTTCGGTACCGTGGTCCTTAACGTACTGGATTAGGTCGTTAACGCCGTCAACTTCATCAGCAGAAACGCCGTTGGTTAGACGCTCAACAGCAGCGCTAACAGTGTTAATGTTGCCCTGTAGCTCAGTCTTGTCAGCGGTCTTTAAATAGTCATCAGAAATAACCTTAATGGCAGCAGCGTTTGCTTCCTCGGCGGCGGTAGCACGACCAGTCTCTTCAGCTAGATCAGCAACTAGACCAGCGATATCCTCGATATTCTTGTTAACCTTAGGATCGTTCTCAGCCTTATAGGTGTTTAGAGCCTGTAGAACAGAAGCGGCAGACTCAGAAGAACCACCGGAAGCGGCGTTTAGAGTCTCCTCGGCCTTCTTGTTGATATAAGCAATTACGTTAGTTTCAGTGTAACCAGTAGGAATATCGCCGATATAAGTGTCTAGATCGGCAACGGTGCCTGCTAGCTCGTCAATGTTCTTCTGAACCTTAGCATCCTCGGCAGAAGCAAAAGTCTTGGCCTGAGCTAGAACGCCAGTCTCCTCGTTGTTAATAGCGGCGATATCCTGAGCATTCTTAACAGCCTTAGCGTCAGTAGCGGCAATAGAAGCCTCTAGCTCAGCCTTAGCGCCAGCAACAGCCTTGGCAACAGAGCCGTCGGTATTAGCGTCACCATTTAGTTTGGCAATGTCAGCCTTATTAGTAGCAACCTGGCCATTAGCTAGTGCGTCAGTATAACCCTTGGCATTAGCCTCAGCAGTTGTAGCAGCGCCAGCTGCATCATATAGCTTGCCAGCAGCTTCAATCTGAGCGTCAGCATAGGCTTTTACTTTTACGTCCTCTGCCTTAATCTGCTCAACTAAAGTACCAAGTGCAGTAGTATCTAAATATTTCTTTAATTCAGCCATGATAAACTTCTCCTTTAAAAATATATTTTTTTAATTAAATAACGCAATAACTTCTTCAGAAGTTAAACTTTGCGTTTTATCTGAAACAATTTGGTATGTACCACTCTCGTCATTCCATACAGAAATATGCTCTGCACCTTCTGTACGATTGACATAAATTTTATTTTTTTGTCCTAGTTGCGGGAACTCGACTCCAACGAATAAAATCTCCTGGGGCTTCTCAGTAATCTGAATCCACCCATTTTTATAACGCCACAAGCAACCTTCGTCGATGGTAAAATAATACCCATCAAAAGGGTCTTCTAGAGTTGCTCTCTCTGCCTCCGTCTCCAATTCAATAATTTGATTGTAAAAGACTCTCTTGCCCTTAAAGTCGAAAGCAATTCTACCAAGGTCTTGGACAAAAATCAATTGTCCGTCCTTTATAACTAGTTCTCTTATTCGAGAAGAAGATGTAGCAACTAGGGACATTACCTGTTTTGTAGTTACGTCCGCCATGCTTTTACACCTCCAACATTAGGACATTTTAAAACTCAACAATTTCGTATGCAGAATTTACTTCTGCCACCTTTTCTTCCATCATTGTCTCAACATCTTTCATCATGCTACCAATATAGTATGGTTTGGTAGAATAATGACAATTTTCATTGGACAAATTGATTCTTACACAGTCTGATGCAATAACGACACCGTTGACATCATACCAAAAAATTTGATAATCCCAGCCTATAAATTTTTCGCTCGTACTGTTTTTGCCATAGTAATTCCAAGCACCAGTAGCATCATCATACTTAGCAACACCCAACCAAGTTGTCTGGAATCTGCGGCCATACTCATCCTTTGATAAATCAGTTAGAATTTCTTTATCAGACTGTCCACCAAGGCTCTCCTTGTAACCAACAACGTTGTCATTTTGAACATAAGTGCGGAAAGTTACATAGTAGCAATTAGGATCGCCACCAGTACCAACTGACTGCTTCTTCCATTCTGCATCATCTCTACACATGATTCTAATCTCGTTTTCCTTGTAATCAATCAACGTACCAACTGGAACATCAAGAACATCAAACTTCTTAGTCAAATGCTCGCTCATTGCAGCTTCTACCATTTTATCGGTATAAGCTTTTGCTTCGTTGATTTTTACATCAACTTCCTCGGAATCAACCTTGGTTGCAATTCTTTCTTCTAGCACTTCAACATCTTCGGCATTCGCTTTTGTTGCAATAACAGCTTCTAATTCAGAAAAATCAGCTTCATTCTCCACTAAACGGAAAATTCCATTGCGATCAATCCAACCAATTTTAGGTGCAGTATCGCCATCCAAAAACAAAATGTCATACGCATCCAGCTTTCCAGAATCAATTGCTGACTGAACATCTGCAAGATTACCGAATGCATGCTTCGCTTTCATTGCCATATCCGTTACCTCCTTCTTAAAATATTTATATAAAACTGGCACAAACCAATTTTATAACAATAACTTAAAATTCAATAACATTATCCTCTTCATCAGGATCATCGTCACCTTCAGGAGAAACTGTATTGAAATCAACAACGGGAACACCGTCTTTTAAGTCGGCAGCGCTTCCTTTAACAACAACCTTGTTACCAATCGCATTGCCAGCAGCCATTAGCTGTAGCTCGTTAGTATCCTCGTTGTAGGAAATATCATCAGCCTTAGACTCATTTAGATATTGATTCATCTCATTTGTGGCCTCAATCATTGCCTGAGTCATAATAATACGCTGGTCTAGCGCAGTAAGTGCATCATCTGGAATTATATTGCTCCACGCATTAATTGGAACTATAGTAATGGTAGTTGGTCCAGCCTTTCTTACACGCTGAGTTGTTTCGCCGTCCTCACTCATCTCTACCTTAACAAAAGTAAGCTGCACTTCAATCTTGCCAGCTTCCTTGGTTAGATTTGTATCAAATGGCAAAGTGTACTCCAGCCTTTCCTTGTATAGTGCCTCAGACTTTACTAAAATCTCAGTCTTGTATTCTCTGCTGATGGGTGTAATATACTCCATCATTACAACAAACTCGTTCATATCTAGGCCCTTATACATTGGATCAACAAGAAAATGTAATTTGTCAACTAGCTTGCTGCGCTGCATGATACGCTCTTTAACTGTGGTGATAAGCTCATTTGCTTCATTCACTAAAATAGTATACATATTACACCACCTTTCATCACTTGTTCTCGGCAGAAATAATATAGTCATATTCCTGCTGAGTTATTTTATTACTAGACAACAACTCGTCTAGCTTATCTTTATTAACTTTTTTGGCATTATATAATCTACGAAGACTTTCTACAAATTGACTCATAACACACCTCCAGAAATTAGCAAAAGTGTATACTCGTCAATCAGGTCGCTAATTGACTTACAATTAAAAAGTTTCAGCTGCTCATATTCAAACTCATCAATTTCAGCAATCTCAACAGTTGCATATCCTTTAACAGGAACCGCATAAAGTCCTCTAACATGCCAAAAGTGTGAACCATCAGAGGACACAATTGCTTGTGCCTCTGACTTGTCACATAGAAGCATAATATTATGCTTTTTTTGATACTTAACATAAATAAGATGGTCAAGCACGTCAATTACTCTGCCATCTTTTACAACTTTGTAATACATATGACCATCCTCCTTAAATTGAGAACATAATTCTCACATAGTTTTTCTCATTAGACATGATATAGCTGCTTAAGCCACCAGTACTTGATATTACATGTATATACGAATATTTTGCATTTGGAGAACGTGTCCAATAAGAAATTGGCGCTCCATTATTGTCATAGCAAATTCTGGACTCGTCAGATACAAAATAATCAATAGTGGATGCTGGATCGACCTCAGTAGTATATGGCTCAGTGTCCTGAGTGGAATTCACTTCATACACGGCTGGAATGAATATATAACAATCAGATTTAATGCAATCTAGCGCGGCGCTAGTTGTGCTTCCACCACCAATAGAAGATTTAACTTGGACCTGTTTCATCATCTGTTTCCACTTCATTGGGAATGCGTTATAAACTCTGTTGTTCAAATATTCGCGCAAATTACTTCCTGCCCAGCCGCCAAGATTGCCGCCAGCGTTATTGTAAAGCATCTTATTTGATAGCACGCCAGCAGACAAGAATGTCATAGAAGAACGTTTTGAAGAACCATCACTTAAATAATTTCTTCTAAATCCGCACATCTCAAATGTCATCTGCTCATGTGGCCAATATGCAATGTTCTTGCACATTTCATCGCCTAAGTCTGCATACCACAGCTTACTCCAATAAATAGTGCCATTTGCATATTTTTCATAAGCACCGTCAGACGCCTTGCTGCATCCAAATACAAGAGTGCCGTTATGTGTAGATACATGGAAACCAGTTAGTTCGGTATGTATTGTGTCTGCACCAGAAACGTTAGAAACATATACATGGATTCCGGTTTCACCTTTGACGTGTCTTAGTACCAACATTTCTCTGATGTCTCTACCGGATGCTGTCGTAGTGCTTCCGCCCCATTGCACCTTTGTACCAGATGTCTGTGCACCAAGCATAAAGCCTTCGCCATTCATGTCATCATAGCAGCCAGCAAGAACAGCGTTGCTAGCATTAGAACTGTCAAAAGAATAGTCAATTGCAAGCACAAAGTCTCTGTCTTCATCCATTAGAGCAACACCAGTATCAATCTTATTCTTGCCGTCAAACACAGTCTTATTAGAAATTAGCACACGCTCTTCTACGTCGCTATAACTGATATCGCTACCAAGATCAACGACTATTGTGTCCTTAGACTCTACATGGTCTGCCTCGATGCCAAGCTTAGTCATGGCATAAATCTCGACAGGGCGCAGCTCTGACAAGTCTTTGCCATCAAAGTAGCCAGCAGAATATTTGAAAGAATCAAATACAGCATTGATGGTCTTATCGCCACTTACATAGCCGCTCGCATCCCAGCCGTCAAATAGATAATACTTATATGCAGATTCTTCAGCAGTATAAGATGGAATGTTACCAGAATACCAAACAGATGCGCCATAAGGAGCTCTAGTCTCCTGTAGCACGGCACCATTAGAGATATACTTAATGGTATATTCTCTCGTGGTTTCAGTGTATGTGGCAACATATTCAGTGCTCTCAAATACCTTAACGAACTCCGCATCCCAACCAGCAAATGTATAATCCGTGCTAACAGTGCTCTCTAGCGTAGGAGTTGCGATTGGATTGGTTTCTCTATCAATAGGATTAACTGGCATGCCGCCTTCGTCAACATATTGAATGTCAAGCACAGTGCCGTCTGCGTTTTTGAATGTTACGGCGTGCTGTAATACCAATGTATTGTACTCGATTTCTAGATCTGGCCATGCAATCTTGTACTCATGTAGTCTTTGCTGTCTAATCACGGGTACGTGAACCTTGCCAGCCAGCACGGACTGTTCTGAATTGTATCCGCTTTTATCAAAGCCCTTCATTGCATAAAGTCTATTTAGCATTGGAACTTCTTTACTTTCATCGCTACCAATGCCATTATCAAGTGTCCAGTCAATACCAACAATTCTAACACGGTTTACATTTGGTGCACTATCGAGCATTTCAGTCAAATCAACAGTGTTACAATTCTCGGCTGTAAGACTTGTTAATTTAGTCAGGTCAACAATATCTAGATTGTCTAGATAAATTAAATTCTTCATGGTAATTGCACTAATTGCAGGTAGCTCGGCAATTTCAATTCTGCCACCATCAGCAAAGGTAACGCCACCAACATTAGAGCCGTGAGCATATAGCTCTTTTAGGTTGTTTAGGGCGCTCAAATCAAGTGCCTGAGTTAGTCCAGATACGTTTTCAACGTTCAGTTTCTCTAGCAAATAGTTTGCGCCAGTTGTTAGAGTTGTCAAATATGGATTGTCATAACCTTCTGTGTCATTACCAATAATTAGCTCCTTAATCTTACTGGCCTTACTGGTGTCCACAGTTGCCGCATAGCAAGATGATAGATCACCAAAAGACTGGATTAAAGAAGAACTATAAATATCAATAATATCAGCAGAAGAACCTTCAAATGGAATTTCATATTCAACATTTGGCTCAGCCTTAACCTGAATTGGGCTTTGTGTACCATACTTAACATTTAGATACATGTAAGCATAAGGAATTAGCTTTAGCCTGTAGTTTGGAGCAACAACCAAATCTCCAGCGGGGGCCGCGCAACGTAGTACAGAGTTGTCAGAAGATGCTATAGAGCTCTGATACTTGGATGCCATATATTTCTCTTGACTGCGCTCCCACTGTCTGCGGTGATATTTCATCTTACCGTTTGCCATGTTGACCAAGAACTGAGAGTCTGGCTTGCCGCCAATAAAGGACTCTGTGTATGTCCTCAGATATTTTCTCTTAATGTCGAGACGCCATAGCTCTTCTGGGAATTCGCTCTGCCATGCATCAGCTTGGTTAATGAAGCTTTCTGCGTGCCATGCATTCTTAGACTCTAAAGTCTGATACATTGACTTTAGTTCATTGGGGAATAGATCTCTAATTCGACAGAAGAATGTACTGTCGGATTCACGGAAAATCTCTTCGCCCTTTTCGTCCACGTCCGTATCTTCTAGGCCGTAGCGATATACTTGTTTACCGTAGTTGTTAAGGCCAAGCGCAGTGTCAAAATCGTACCCGAAATTTAAATGCCATTTTCTAATTTGATTACCATCTGTATCCGTTTCTCCAGTTTTGCTGTATGTGAAGAACAAATTTTTACTTCTGTTATCCGCCATTGTGTAACGAGTTGTAAACAGGTAGTAATACAAAATAGAATCAAGCACAACATAGTCACCAATATGAGCCTTAAACTCTTCATCAGTAGATGTAGTTACAAATCTATAGAACTCAATCCACTTCTGATGGCAATAGTTCACTATCTCAGGATCTTTCTTATTAGAAATGTATCTCCAGCCGTAAGTATAGTCTTCGCTGAAATCATCATGTAAGAGTATATCTACATAGTAAGTCTTAGACAAATCGACTTCAGTATCTTCGGTTAATACATATTCTCCATCGATTAGTTCATATAAAATACCAAGGTTTTCATTCTTTGCCCAAATATATTTGATTTCCTTGGTTGTCTCATCTTCATATGTACCCATTGCGTTCATCATTGTGTCTCTTGGGAAGTCAGACAATGGTAGCTTAACGTCCATGATTTCGACGCAGCATTCGTATGGGTCGTTCTTGTCAGTTAGACGAGTTTTATCCGTCTTCTTACTATCACCTATATTGCCAATAGCATAGAAGTGCCAGTTCTTATCTGCAAACTCTCTGTGCGTAGACAAGTCGTCATTAGTTTCCTGAATGAAAATTACGCAGTTAGCAAACTCCATTGTGTCTTTGATAAAACTAGTATCCTCGCCTTCGCCACGAACAAAAGGTCTCTTGTAAGGATTAAATTGATTGTATCTATTTGCCAACATTGCATTTGTCATGTTGTTAGACGAGGCAATATTCACCTTAGCGTTAAGGTACGCAACAGGAACAGACTTACGAGTCATAGTAATCTCAGTTGCGCGTGTCTTACCATCACCTAAAATAAAGTATGGCTCCACGCCTTCAACCTGAGAATTATTCATAATAAAGTCTAGGTTTCTACCTGCCGCACCATAGTTGTTAGAACTCGTTCCTTGGCCGCTATGAGAGCAATCATAACAAGTCCAGTTATCTAGCACTGAATCACCATTCTTATAAATCTGCTGAATAGTAGTTCCAGGCACCTTATCACTCTTATTATTTGTAAAATAAGGAGCGGACAACTTGTACACTCTTAGCCAAGGACACTTCTCGGCTAGAACATCAGGATCTAAGTTCTGGTTTTCATCATAAATTTGATTACGTTCATAACGTCTAATCATCTCTTCTGCGTTACGAGCATCTGCAATAAAGTTTGTCAAAATTGCCTTCTCGTCCAGTTCTGTTAGAGATGCATTGTAAACCTTAAAACGGTAAATATGTAGATCACAATGCTCAGAGCCCAAAGAAATAATCTTAGGCGTATTCTGGGTAAAGCTATAGGAGCTATCATAAACCATTGGACGAGTAGATACTCCATCCTCATATCCCATAACCATAGGAATTGCCTCAGTATCCTTAGAGATATTAAACTCAAACTCAATAATATCTTCCTCTGAATATGGCAAATGCAAGCTTCCGGCCTGACCATAAACAAACGCCTCTTGCACATCCATCTGAATGCCGATATGGTCAGAACCAGTAGTGTTGTCCATACACGTCAAGAAAGTGGCATCTGGTCTGGCCACATTTGTGGTCTTAAATACCAGCTTAAACTCCTTACCGTTTTTCTTTGCATCATCTGCAAACAGCTCGTAATCAATTGTGGCTGAAGTTCCGGCCTTGATGCAAAAATACTGATCGCCATTTTCGTCATACTGATATCCACCATTTACCCAGTCGAAGTTGTCAGACACGGCCATAGAAACAGTTCCGTTCGCCCAAACTCTATCTGTATCGTTATTTGACTTACCAGAAGGATTAAAATCAAACACTAAACCAGCAGTAATTGGCGCAATATCAATATCTAGTTTTGTAATATTTGCCTTTAAAGTCTTCACTACATCATTACAAGTAATGGTAATAATGTGATTACCAACCACATCTGTCTTATATGTATAAACATTTGTTGTCTCAGTTAAAGTAGGAGTTGAAACGACAACGCCATCAACCGCTATCTCTACAGTTGGCGTTTCAGTTGTTGGGTCATAGACTGTATATTCAATATTTGTAGCATCATACTGTCTTGCCTCAAATTCCTGATACACAGTACCAATAACAGGCACAGTGCTTGTAGCGTCATACCAAAGAATATCCTTTAGAATATGATTTGACTCAATATCGTTGCCATTGATTTTTGAAGTCATATAAACCTCAAGTAAGTGTGCTCCGTGCGTCTGGGCAGGAATGTCATATGCAGTAGGAATACCAGAAGATGTAGTGTTCACAACTCCAATTTCTTTTCCATCCAAAACAAAGTGCACATCCTTAGAAACTGCACCATATGGCGTATAAGTAAATGACACAGTATCCATTGGATAAGTTAATTTATCGTTAAATGTAGACTCAAGTCTTACATCAATTTTCTGCACAGTCCAGTTTTTACTAACGAGGCTGCCAGCATCATCCACAACGGTCAAATTGACCTTTTGGGTGCCAGTAGTAATATAGTCTGTTACGTCAAAGAAGTTTTCACCAGCAACAACAATTTCAGTTGCTACAACATTGCCTGCAACCTTCCAAGTAGCAATACCCTCTGTTACAGCATCACCAGAAGAGTCCGTACCAGAGAAGGTGAATCTAATTACGGCATCGTCGTTAGTAGTTACAATAAGTGGGGAAGTTGTAATATAACCAATCTTGAGCGTGCTACTTGTTGCGCCTCCGCCACCACCGCCAACGATAGTAAACTTTTGCTTAATTTCTCTTGACTCGTTCTCTTTGCCTTCATTCGTAATCTCATAGAATGCAAAAACATTTTCTCCAACGTCTGTGTCTTCGGTGTCATTATATTTTACATCGTAAGTAATTCTTGGAGTTGTATCAATGCTGCTTACAATTGTCTGTAACTCTTCTACAGTTCCACTTAGAGATGTAATATTTGTTGTATTTGTGCCAACAGAAGATGATAGTGCATTAACTTTGGTATCAACTTCGGTCTTAGTGTAAACATCTGCGCTCTTTGCGTATTCAGCAAGCTGCTCAGAAACATCAACTGCGGCGACAGCTTCATCTACATATGTCTTAAGCGCATAATCTTGCAGCTGCTCAGAAACGTCAACCTTTGCAATCTCTTCTTGTACATATGTTTCAGTAGCATAACCAGCTAAACTCTGATGCTCTGTTAGATATCCTGCGTCATTTTCTAGCTCTGAAACATTAGTGGGAAGCTCTGTCTTTAGAGCATATCCGCTCAGATCTACATCTGGAATGGCATCTATCTGGTCGCGTACATAATCGTCAACTTCTAGTTTAGTGTAATAATTGTCAAGTGCATTTTCTACGGCAGATTGGGCATTTGATGCGGCGTATTCAGCTCTTGCTGCAGCGTCCTGGGCCGCCTCAACCTGTTCTTTAACTTGTAGGTTACCTATTTGATTGGCGACACTTACAGCAACTTTTTCAACAAGTTCTTGCACCCATGAGTCGTCTAAATGAAATGTTTTTTCATTAATCAAAGACTTTAACACATTCATTTTTTCAAAAGTCTTTGTCTTCCAAACATATGCGTCGCCTCTTGAGTTTGCGCCAATTGCGCGAATCTCAAACTTTAGTTCGCCATCAATGTGCGTTGCGTTACCATCAAGTAACCATCCGAACTTAATTGTTGACGTATCATAAGTCACATTAATAGCCCTTGATGATCCAACATATCCATCACTAGACTCATACCAAAACCAAAGCTCTGCGGCCATTAAGTCATAGCCGTCATAATATCGTGACATTTCAAAGGGAATAAATTGGCTATTTTCTTCTTGGCTTATATTAATCTGTGATGCGTCAACTTTAATGTTTTTGTTAGTATCAACCGTGGAAGTTTTGTTATCAACATACTCGTCATACCATTCGTATTTATCACTTCTAGTCCACTCTGAATATGCAGCAATCATTCCCTCGTCATTTCCAGATTCTAGTGTCATAATGCCGGGATCTGCTGCTAGCATGGATACTGCTGTTGGTTTAGCAATCTGCTTCGCTAGCAACTTCTTTGATTCTTCAAATGAAAGTGCCATTCACTTCCCTCCTTTCTTAATTAGTTTAATTCGTGGTTATTCCATTTTCGATAAAGCTCTTGAATAAGGGGCGATTTTTCAAATACAAATACTAATGTATCGGCCTTCTTAGCTTTATCGCATAAAATATCAACCAAATATTCTTCCGCCCCGTTTTTCATATAACGGGCCACTTGTAGCATGTTTACTAAATACACTACCTTTTCGGAGTCATAATATTTGTTGAGTAAACGAGAATAAGTCCTCATATTAATTTTTCTCCTTTTATGCCTTTCGTAAAAAAATAAGGAGCTACAGCTTCGTTTAGTACATGAAGTTATAGCTCCTTATTGTTTTCAAAAATCACTTCATGTACTGTGTGGGTTTCCACAACTTCTTCAGCCTCTACTGGCTGCTCAATAATTGCCTCGATTTCGACTACTGGCTGTTCAACGACAGGCTCAATGGCTTCATCGACTGGCTTGATTTCAATGCGCTTGCCGCGCTTTGGTTTCTTCTCCTCAAACATGATCTTAGCATGGTCGCGCTGAACGCAAGATGCATATGCGTCGATTGGCTTTAGATTTAGAGAAGATATGATTTCTTTTGCCTCGTCTTTTGTTAAACGAGACATGTTGTAACGTGTTAACGTCATAAACAAGCTCATACAATCTTCGCTGCAAAACTGAGATTTCCATGTTGGTGCAAGTTTATCTGCTCTTGAACAATCCGGGCAATAATTATATTTTTCTCCACAGCAAATACACTGTCTATTTTTCGCCATGTGTGATTGCCTCCTTTTGGTTGTAATACAAAAATGAGCCATTTTTAAATAGCACATTTATTAAATATTTAATGTTATAAAAGACAGGGAGTTGGTACTCCCTGCCTTATATACAAAATATTAAAAATTAGTCTTCGTCGTCAACGATAACAACTCTGCACATCTTCTTGTCGCGAGAGCAGTAGTCAACGTGAGCCTTACCACCAAAGGCATGCTGCTGAGAATCGCCGCCAATACTCCAGTCGAAGTCATTGCTTAGCTGGAAGCGGTCTAGGATTAGATAGCCAAATAGCTTGGTTTCTGGATCGCAAACGTCATAAGCTAGAATCTCGAAAGTCATCTTGCCCATCTTAGCAAAGTTGTTAGCAGAGTTGACAACCTCAATAGCGTTCTCGGTCTCATACTCGTACATAACAAATAGCTCAGTGCCAGCTGCTAGACCAGTAGGAACAGTAACAACACCGTCAGCATAAGCAAATTCAGTGGCAGAAGCAGCAGTCTCGGCATAAACATACTTTTCACCTAGAGTGCTGTCACCATTTAGAGCGTAAATGGCTACAGGAGCCTCAACAGGAGTATGCTTTAGAGCGTGAGTTTCGCCATCAACCTCAAAAGTCTCCATCATAGGAACAGTGATCTTAGCATCAGCAGAAGCGGTAACCTTCTCAGTACCGTACTGAGCAGCTAGTAGACCGAAGTCATAAATAGCATTATTAGCAGAAACCTCTAGAGCCTTTGCTCTCATTAGCTCCATGATGGATACGCCTAGAGCGTCAGTTACTTCCTGAGACTCAGAAGTCTGGTTCATAGATAGGTCCTGAACCTGGTTTAGAGAGAAAATGATGTTGTCGTCCTTATCAGAGAAAATACCACGTAGAACTCTATCGACAACAATATTATTTAGATTGTGTGCCATAGTAAATTACCTCCATAAAAATTTTTTATTTATTTATTTTATTAATACAGAAAAAGAGCCATATTACAGCTCCCTCATCCAGTTGAATTCTTTCTTATCAACTTTGGATAAATCTGCCATGCCACAATATGCGCCATTGAGCAAGTGGCTGGCTGAGTCAATAACTTGCATTCTCGATACATCATCGAAGAATTCAAACAAACCCATATTTCGGACATAATCCCTAGTATAACCTTGTTTTACTTTTACCGCAGATATCAGCGGCAACAAATAAGATCTAAAGGGCTTGTCCTTATTAAGCTCACGATTTCTTCTGTCCTCTTCAATCATAGCTTGCTTTGCACGCTTACCCTTTGCCTTTTCTGGCTTAGGTGTAATATTGTGCAGCTTACGAACAAAATTCATCATGCGCATATAAATTAATTTATCAATCATAATACCATTCTCTTTGTCCACTAAAACAATCTCGTCATTCTGTGGATGTCGGTATGGTTTCATTTTTGAAAAATCTAAATCACCAAATATAATTCCAGTTTTATCTGGCGTCATAGTTTGAGAAAACAATATAAACAGTTCAAAATCACTAACCTGCATCCAATCAAGTTCCATTTGGTCCCAAAGGATGCTCTTAACATCACTAGGAATTGCACATATTGTATGTACCATCGAGAAGTATGATGCTTCTCCATAATCAACAACATCTCCGATTTTTGGTTGCGAAAGTTTAATCTGATCATTTATAACATAATCGTCACCAAAATATAGAAACAAAGAATCTACATCAAAGTCTATCATATTGATTGCTCCTTGTAGCCTTATTCAAACTATTAGTGCACTCTCGCTCAAATTTAAGCGTTCTGCAATAATAGTCACTATCAATGGTGCTTTCTTTATTGTAAACAAGTTTAAACTGCAAACCAAAATCATTCGACCAATTAAAAATATCTCTAACGAGATATCCCAAGAGGTCATGGCGATCAATTCCATATTCAGTTTTCATATCATCAAGGTGACAAATGCAGTTGAACTGAATCTGCTGCACTTTAAAATGTGAGTTATAGTTATGGTCCTCAATATCATCAACAGTGAAACAAATAAAATTGCGCACAGTGTCTTGAGTCGTTGGAATTCTAATAAAGCCATAGATATTGTTGTCCAGAAGTTCGTCTGGGCTATCTTCGTCAATTTTAGGATTGTGCAACGCTTCAAGAATATCTGGATCTGCAATAAGCTTTTGCTTAATCAAGCGTTTCATTTCGATAATATCATCCTGTACCTTTTGTATTTCTCTTTCCATTATAAACTTGTCACCTCCACGACTAGCGATTTTGAACCATGTCCAGTCATGGCTGTTATAGTAAATGTACTACCGATTAACGAATAATCATTTGTACACTTTACCTTTAAAATACTGCCTTGCTTGTCAACAACAAGCTTAGACTCGTTGCCTCCGAAATCAACATTCCAATCAAGCACATCAGTTACATCTTCCAACTTGTCGGCTATACGTTCTTTTAAAACGAACTTCTTATAGCCGCCACCTGCCTTGACAACAGGAAGATTGGAGTATGTAATTTCGAGGTTGTTTTTCTCAGAATATTTCTTCTCTTCAACATTTGGAACAATTTCTTCTGTAACACCATCGTAATAATTGCCTATCATTAATTCGGCATTATCACGAACTGGATCAAACTGCTCCTGTGTCATAGTAAATCTGGTTATATCACCATTTAAAGACGGAGCGACTTTGGATACTTTCCATGCAATTGGTGGGTATCTTCCGGGCTCAGAAATTAGGAATTTGGTATCATATTCTACAGTCTTAGAGTCATCATTCGTCGGAATGACCATAATATGCTGGTTTTCTACGACCTGAGTTGTATAATCTAACCAAACGCCAGAGTTGTAGCTCGATTGATTTCTTGGACAACCAAGTGCTTCGTGTACAACACGTCTACCATCCTTACTACTTGTCCATCTATAAATATGAAGACACTTCAATATAGAACATTGTCTAAATTGCGGTCTATCATCAATATGCCAAATTAACCACCACTCATATTCACCCATTTCATTTGGAATTTTAACATAAGAACCGACTTTAATATCAGATCTTTCTTTTATATCTTCCAATCTGAATTGCAATAAATATGCGACCTCATCTCCCGTTACGTTGTGGTATGATTTTACGTTATATTTAGCGTAAACTGGAACGTCATAATCATCAACCTCTGGAAGACCAGAATTAACCCATTTCACATAAACAGGCTTTGTGGCAGCATCACGCATCCACGACACATCCATAATTTTTTGAGAGTTTCTACGTCTAGCCTCACCCTCGTATGAGCCAAGTGCGGCCATACGCATTCTAAAAGTGTCAAGCATCAACATCACTCTCCTTAATAAGCTTAACTAACCCACACGCATCAAAAATTGCCTTACGATATTTTTTAGAATCATCTTCTCCCCGTGCATATTCTAATAGACTTATAATAGTAATAACTTCTGGCTGACAACCAGATAGCTTATTGAAACCAATCAAACGCTGTTGCACGGACTCAAAATAATTGTCTAAATGTTCGTAAGACGCCTCTTTGTATGGCAGAAGCTTATATATTGCAGACAGAAAATATTCCTTTTCTGCTGCTATTTGACTAGGGGGTATTTCTTTGTAAAAATCCATCGGAAACGCCCCCTTAGTTGTCAAAATAGGAATTGTTAGTATATGTATGGTAGTTATGCAGACGATTCATTTCAAGAGTATTTTCTCTCTTTAAATTGCGCAGCTCTGCAAGCATCTGAGACTGAGAATAATACTTCTCTTCTTTTCCACCAATAAATTGAAGAGTTAGCTCGGTAGAGTTGAGCATTGGTGACACCCACGCATCAACCATACCGAGAGCTAACAATTCAACTTCCAAATCAGACAAATCTTCTTCAAATTCTTGAATTTCATCATCGCGTTTAGATAAGTCATGCTGGCACTTACGCACACGAATTGCTGCACTATCCAACCATCCATTTAACATTTTATTAAAAGAATAATCATCGACCTCAACAAGATTAAAGTCTGTTATCTTTTGAACAAAACGATCATAAATCTTTTCATATGGAGTAGCCATATTAGGTCACCTCCAAATTACTTAATGTACAATTTCAAGTCAGTACCGAGAATTTCATCAATTGCATTAATCTTAGCCAAACTGTCTAAAGAGCCATTAAGAATCTTTTCACCAGCAATATTCTTGACCGCCATCTGAACACCCTTTGGGGCCTTCTTTAGTCTAGACTTAAACTGATTAATTGGTAACCTAAATAGATCTTCAACATCGACATCCACAATGTTCTTGTACATGTCGCCAAGATCCTTGCTCCACTGTTCGGCCAACTCTTCATCTTCGATAATAAATCTAGGCTTGAATAGATAGCTTGAACGAGTAGACTTTAGAGCCTGTAGATCCTGGAACTCAACTTCAGTAACATCATTGTAGTTAGCCCATGAATAGAGTAGTTTGGACTTTGTTCCAGTTAATAACAATTCACCAAAAGTAATGCTACGACATGGAATCAAATCATCTGGGGCAAACTTGCGCTGTACTTTTGCAGCGGGCTTCTTTGCGTCCTTAACAGATTCAACATCATCAACAACATCAATATCCTCGGAAATATTTTCTTTCTTGCTTGCCATATTAAATTTCTCCTTTTAATCCACATTCATTTTGTATTGTTAAAATTAAGCAGCGATGTTGTAAACACCGAATAGTAGACCAATCTGCACACCAACGCCCATTTTCCACATATATCTGTAGTCATAGGTCATGTCCTGAGTAGCAGTGTTGTCATTAACCTGTCTCATTTCAGGGTTGCCCTCATTGATAACCTTAATGAACTTGTTGTCGCCAACAGGCATAATTAGTAGCTGCTTATCGTCAACTAGATACTCAGTAGTAGTATTTAGTCTGAAGCCCTGCTTAATCTCAACTAGTCTGATACCCTCGAAATAACCAATTCTACCAGTAGTATTTCTCTGAACCTTCATGTCCTCAGAAACCCACTGAATGTCCTGCATACCCTCTAGTCTGCTTAGAGCAGTCTTGGTACCCATGATAACAACATCCATACCGGTAGCCATCTGAACATCTTCGACTAGCTGCATAAATACTGCCTTCTCAGCTGCAGTTAGAGCACCAGTCTTAACCCACTGACCAGAACCAGTAGCGCCACCAGGTAGCTTAGCAGAAGCAGAAATCATAGCCTGATAAATAGACTCGTTAACAAATCTATCAACAGCCTCATATAGCTTGGTTACAAAAGTAGAAAAGTCCTCGGCACCAGTTAGTAGTCTCTCATACTCACTGTAAACGCCGATGCCATACCAAGAGGTCTCAACAGTGTAAGAAGCACCCTTGCCTAGTCTCTGACGATCAATATCCCAGTGGTTACCGGAAACCTTAGAAACAGTTAGTAGAGTCTCATCCTCGGTATAGAACATAGCCTTGTCGCCAATGTCTAGGTTTCTAACCTCAACAAACTCATTGAAGAAGGGGTTGTCCTGCCAGCCAGTACGTAGTAGGTTGGGAACAACTTCCTCAATTAGATCGAATAGAACGCTCTGGTTCTTACGAATAGCCTTACGGATATCGGCCTTGCTGGAGTTCTCATCAACACCAATAACCTTTTTAAACATAGAGACAATCTTGTCGTTGGCTTCCTTAACAGAAATACCTTCCTCTAGATCGCCCATGGCAGCATCCATCATTAGCTTATTAAAAGCCAAAAACTTGCTCTCTTCATTTTCAAATACTTCACGCACATTTGCGTCAAAATTCATTAGTCTAGCCATAATTATTCGTCCTCCTTTCTAAAACTTATAGACTTACGACCTGTAGCTTGTACATGGTCATGTTAGTACGCACAATCTTGGTTAGAACCTGAGCGCAGAACTTATCAGTTGCCTTCTCGCCAACAACATACTTCTTGGCGGCGGCATCGAAAGTAACATACTGCTTGGCTTCAGGAGCTTCATCAAAAGCAACCTCAGATAGAGTGAAACGATCACCAACTCTTAGAGTGTAGGCGCGAACTCTATCGCCTTTAGCATTGTAGAATCTGTCCTCGGTAGCATAGCCACGTAGCTCAGTCATAGGTAGTAGGGGAGGATTTAGTAGTAGTAGGGGCTCATCGCCAGCGGCGTACTCCTTCATGTTCCAAACCTCATCTTCGTACTCGTTGTTAGCATAGTCGGCTCTGGCGACTAGTAGACCATTGTCCATATCTTCCTTAATGGCAATACTGTAAATATGACCGCCACCAAAATTGGTGCTTAGAATATTAGTAGACTCTGCCACGATATGGTTAGCATTAAAAATATCTTGTGCCATAATCATTCATTCCTTTCATCATTGTAAAAAATTTTTTAATATAACAAAAGCAGAACTCTGCTGCTTAAGTGTTAAAAATTATTAATTTTATATTGTTGTATTAATCATTGTCAAAAAGACCCTTGTAAGCCTGTTTCTTCTTGTTGGGCTTAGCATTAAAATTAATACCAACACTATTCTTCTTCTCTACCTTCTCGGCAGCAAAACTGAATTTCTTCTTCATAGAAGCGGCAAATAATAGATCAGCCTTTACCTTGATTTCATCAGCAGAGTAGTTGTCCATTTCAGCAACTAGAGCCTTGAAATCAGCAGTATCAGCAATTTCTGCATACTCAGCGCTATTTAAAATACTTTCTTTGTCGGCTCTGATCACAGAAGCATCATAATTATCCTTAAATTCCTTAAGCTCATTATATTTCTGCTCAAGTGCAGAGTAGTCATCACGCATTTTTTCAATGGCCATTTTCTCAGATTCAGTAACAATTAGTTCAAAAACTTCTTGTCTATCGCCTTCTAGAGAAACATTCTCACCATCAACAGCATATCCGACCTTATAAATCTTATTGGCGCACCAGCCCTGCATGTAGAAATAATTGTCATATACATCTCTAATATAATACCAATCATTATCTTCTTCATCATACTGGCCAATTAAGTTATATAATGCATACTGGATATCACCATGAGATAGCTCAACAGAAAAATTCTTAGTAAACTTTTCATTTACTGGCTCTTCTTCAAACTCGTCATGATCATCACCATCTTCAGAAGCAGGGGCCTCTTCGGCATCGGTTTCCTCTACAACCACAGTTTCTTCAACTTCGTTATTCTCAACAACAGTTTCCTCAACTTCGGTCTCAACTACTTCCTCTACAACTTCATTTTCAAAATTGTCCATTTTGTCTCCTCCTTCCTCTGAATTTTGTTTATTGAAACTTGATAGCGTCACATTTAACTTCTCAAGTGTTTCAATCAATTTATCTTGATATGTAAATACAGGTTCTTTGTGGCAGAAATCTGCAATATCGCCTCGTGCGCCAAGCATGCCTTCACCAATTTCATTTCCGTTTTCATCAGACCCAAGAAGGGTAGTTGCTCCAAAATAGAAGTCGGTTAGGTCTAAGTACTTTTCTTTCGCATTATATGAAAGTTCATCTATAACAAGCTCGCATGAAACTTTAGTTCCATCTTTTCTACGAATAATGTCGGCGCTTTCAGTGTATTCTTCTGGAATAACTGCATATGCCATAACATATGTTTTGTCCATTTCTTTATCATATTCTAACCATGGATCATGAGCTGTAAAGCAACCAACCTGCTTTTCCAAATAAACAACCTGCGTCTCACCATTTTCATCTTCGACGAATTCGACGTTATGCGCATAAAAGTCTTTTGTTCCATCTGGCAATTCATGAATATATGCCAGTATTGGACGATACTTTAACGTAGGCATAGCCTTTTCCATATTTTCCTTCGAAATGTGACTACCATTTCTGTTAGTTTCAGTATGGCAAACTTTTAGCTTAAGCTTTAACATACCTGGCATATCATCATCTTCTTCTGTAGCGAAAAGACCACTTGTAGTAACAATGATTGGTTCTCCAGAATCCTTTGAGCTAAAACTAAAAGATTTATTTTGCTGCACAAAAAACATATATAAATCATCAAGTGTCATAATTTTCTTAGCCATATTCATCCTCCTTTCTTTTAGATTCAGAAATACGCAATATATTAGAAAACAAGCCTATCTGTATAGACTAGTTTTTTAATATCAATTTCTTCAAAATTAAAATGCTGAGGAATTGCGTTCATAAAAGTATAAGTGTTGCCGTCCTTAGACACAATTTGAAAACCACTTAAAATAAGTTTATTTGCTGTGTCTTCGTCCTGCACAATAATAAAATTCTTCATACTAATTCCTCCTCTTATTTGTCATTTTTATTGCCATCTCTTGTGGCCTCTCCTTCGTCTGTTAAAGGCTCTTCCGACTTTGCTCTTCCTTCTGAGCCATCGCCATTTTCTGATAAACCACTTTGAATATTGCTAGATACCAATGGTTTATTCCATGACGAAACAGTTAATCCAAGAGCATTTTCCATGAATGCCATACCTCTCTCTTTAACTGGATTAACACTAATTAACGACGACAATTCTAATTTTACAGGAAGCCCATATTGCGCGGCCTTTAACAACTGATCTATGCGGTCGCTAACAAAATATGGTGGCGTACCATCATATTCTACGGTCATTCCAGTTTCTCCAAGGTGATTAAAAACCCACAAGTTGGCCCATGCATTGATTTGTTCTGTTGGTGCAACGGCATCCATTGAATCAAACTGCAACGCCAACTTAAAGCTTGCGCTATTGGTGATCTTATTCTGATTCAGAACAATACCACCATTGGCATTAATAATATTCTCATATGCCTCAGAAATCACATTAACATCATTTGCATTATTACTATTAAAATCAATGGTATTAAGATCCATAGGTGACATTGCTATTGCAATATTAGCAGGCAATGCCGCTTGTAATTTTTGATAAAATGCATTTGCCAAATCAAGATCTATTTCAAAATCATCAACATCTTTGGTTCCAGAAATAGTATCTATTTTTGCCCATATCAACTTATATGCTTCAAGTTCGTCCTTCAAATCCTGGACTGCCTGCAAGTCTGCTAGATTAATAATACTGTCAAATAATCCTGATAACGGAGGAAGAGGATAATCTAAATTATCTACATTGATCTTCAAACAAAATGTATTTTCAATTGGCATCTCTTGCCATCTTAAGTTGCTATCAGAAGAATATTTATTATACATCTTCTTAAAAATTGGATCATAAACATCCAAATAATAAGCATTACTAGCTGAATCAAAAAAGCTAAAGTCAAAAGCAAAATTCAAAACACCACGATAATATTGCTGACTAGAAATTTTACAATAATCTGGGTCCAAAATGTGTATGAAGAAGCTACCATCATTTTCTGGGTCTCCGTAGCAGAATCCATAAACAACATCATCTTTCCATGCTCTCAACATACATTTTAAAATTTGACTCTTTAAATCCATATTTCGAACATATTTTGTCACTTTGTCGTAATTTTGCAATATGCTTTCTTGATCCACTTCTTCAACAAGAGGAATGTCTGGATAAACAGTCCAAGACTTGCATTGTATTTGATATGCTTTAAAATTAACTAATCTTCTATACACATGAGAAACTGTGTACAAAAAATTACTTAGTTTTCTTATATTTCGTTGGTTTGCTTCTGATGCCGGGTTCCTCAAGTAATTTCTCAAACTTTCCCTCGAATATGTAGTGTAAGAAACACTCTTATTTTGTGTTAAATCAATTAAAGATAACACGTCCTTAACAGCGGCGAACGCGGCTCTATTTTTTTCTTCGCGGCTTAATTTCTCAATCCGCTCTTTATTAGTTAATTCATTTGCCACAAAATTCACCGCCTTTCTTATCCGAATAGTTTATTTAGTGGCCTTCCACGATTAACTTGTAATTTACTTAATATATCTTGTGCATCAGGTTTTTTACGAGCACGCACATTTTCCAAACGCTTCTCAGACAACCACCACGCACAAAGTGCCATTGTGTACGAACGGTCATCATGAAGCTTATTAGCCTTTTCTGGAGTAAGTTCAAAAGAGTCCTTTCCAGAATCTCTTTTTTTACGAACCATATTAACCATTTCTTCCTTCATTGCATCAATATTAGCCAATGCAATTTCTTGGAATTGATCAAGCTTAACAGTTTTTGTTTTTACGCAAGAAGCATGAGATAATTGCTCGTCTAATTCTTTTGCAAACTCATCTCCCGCAATTCCTTTTGATTTTAATTCATCGCTAATACGTTTCTTTTCTTTTTCAAATTTTTTTTCATCAGCTTCAAATACTGTCAAATAACCTTTATTATCATAATCAGTCGTAAAGCTAATTGCATCTATATCAAGCATTTCAATCAATGCTTCATAGATAATAGATTTATATTGAGTAGGAGAGACAAGTTTTAGTTTGTTGATAGCATAAGGATAACGTCCAACATATTCTTCACTATATTCTTTGTCTATCAATCCACGATGCTTGTTTCCTCTTTTATCAACCCAATCTTCCATAAGGAAGTCAGCAATGTTAACACCGCCACCACCAGAACCTGCATCGATTAGCACACATTCAATATTATCATAATCTGGCGCATCGCCATTATAATCCAAAATTAACTGCTTTAAATATTCAATTTGGTCCGGGGTTCTCATTGGGCTCTTAATTTTTTTGCCTATATCCAATAGGTTAACACAGTTTACAACACGACCCTTATATTCACCATCTTCATTTTGATATATCTCAACAACAAGAATTACAGAGTTATCTCTGCTTCGTGCTGGGTCGTATGCTATAATAAACTTCTTTTTACCAGTGTCATTATAAAGAAGTGGTGGGCGAGTTTCACTATTTCTAGCAATTGTGCCACGTTTAATAATGGCATTCATGCCAGCATCTGAAGTAAATTCGCAATAATACTCTCTACGAGCCTTTTCTGGATTAGTGCGCATTTCAGTCTCAATTGTTCCTCTACTCAATAGTGCATTAACAACTTCACCACGAATAGTAGGTCTTAAAACAACCTCGCAATCAACCTGGATAACGCAATAATCTCTATCTCCAATTATTTGTTTCTTTGAAAACTCTCTATATAATCTATAAAATTCCGTATCTGTACTTGATGCAGAACTAATATAAAACTTTTGGTTTGGTAAATTAATTGCAAATGTACGCAAACGTATTGGGTCAATAGAATGTCCGTCTCTGTCTTTACCAGAAGCAAAGTTTTTATTAACGGCTGCAAACGCACCATATACTTTTAACATTTCATCAGATAGGAAACCACATTCGTCAAAAATAACAGATCCGCGCTTTCCGCGCTTCTTGTCTATATTGCTATTCAACGTCTGAGTCATTGAGCCATTATATAGACTATATTTAAATCCATTGCTACCATGACTAAATCCGTCACCTGCAGCATTATTAATCTCTACCTCGTGCTTAAATATATAGCCGGTAGAACCTCTCATCTCATCAATATTATCATTGGCGATTTGCTCAAGCTTAGTAAATGTCTCTTCTGCCTGTGAGCCGGAACCAGATGCAATGTAACTCCACACGTTGCAGAATAACATATCTTTCGACATCAAAATCAAGTCAATAATTGTAGACTTACCAAAACCACGGCTTGCAAGCACAAGTACGTTTGGGCAATTCCAAGTACGCTGTACAATGTACGCCTGAGCATCTAAAAGTTCAATATTAAAAAAGTCATTAATAAATCTCACAGGGTTGCACTGATAATATTTTTGTAGCTTTGCAATGTAAAATAACGCTTCCAACTTTCTTGTTGACATTGCATATACACCGGGTTTAACATAAATCACAGAATCATCATCAAATAAGGTTGTCAGCCATTCATCTTCGATTTTGTCAACTATCTTAAATCTAATATCCGATAAATCAGCCATCATCTTCAACTTCCTCATCTGTTTCAGTATCAACATCTCCGAATGCGGAGAAAAGATCTTTTAAATTCTGTAAAGCTGATTTATCTAACAAACCCTGTTCTTCCAAAGTATCTCTCAAATCAATATTTTCTCTAAGAAGAATTCTATTAATTTCTTTGTATACATCTCTTTCGTTTTGCACTTCAACAAGCTTTTTGCGTTGTTCTGCAACCATATCTGACCACTCCGATTCATCTAGGGCGAGCTGTCTCATAATAGATGAGTCACTCATTTCAAGAACCTGTTGCATACCTCTACATGTACCTATATCAAAGCCGTTAACTTCTGCCTCTCGTAAGTTGAGGTCCTTTAGTTTCTTAATCTTGCCAGTCCAAGTATTTTCACCCTTACTAGCATTCTTATTATGCTTTAAGCTTAAACAAGATTGTTCTGCAAGGTCTGTTATTGTTGCGTTCAAACTTTTCTTTGCATCAAGCAATGTCTTCATCTCAGATGGATTCGCACTTGTATTAGCCATAACCTTTGCCAACTTATCATCAAGTTTGGCTTGCTGTAAAAATCCACGCACAATAGTGATAGCAGAAGAGGTGCGCATCATGTCATCATTGCTATCTCCACCAGTATCTAGATATCCAATCAATTGAGAGTAGAGCAATGGCTGATCTTCCAGTTTCTCACCTTCAAACGGGTCATATCCAAGCAATCTAATAACGTCTTTTCTATTTTTATCAAATTCATTATCAACCTCTTGGCTATGCAGTAATGTTTGCGCACCATCAGTGTTGCCAAGTTCAAGTGCGGCAACCTGTTTCGCGTCTTCAATATATGTCTGAAAAAGATCACCATCTCTCCAGCGCATTCCTCTATACTGGACCATTTGTATAGTTCTAATATAAGAATCCCAAATGGTTGTGCGCTGCAATCCTGCATTTTCATTATTCCAGTCTGCATAACTAGAATCCCATACTTTATTTAAAAATGGCTTATCAATGTACTCAAGCGCTGCCATAACAGACTTTTTGGTGCACAGGCCGAATTCCATTCTATTTTCATCCCAATTAAGAGCTATCTTTCGTACACATTCCTTGCACATTGAAGTAATTCCTGTCATAACTCTTGGATCAGTGCTCATATAAAACTCAGATTTTTTCTTTTCCTTCATACAGTACGGGCACAAATATTTCTGTTCATCGGCACTTGTCTTTTTCTTAGTAGTTGTTTTCTTTCCAGCATTTCTTGCTGCCGCCATAAGCCCTACCTCCTTTCTTGATTTTTATGTAAGATTCAAATTATAGAATCTTGGCTTCTGCAGCCTTAGCTTCTGAAATCTCTCTATTAATACGCTCGAACTCTTCTCTAAAATGCTCATCATTTTTAAATACAAAAATGCTTCTCTCTGCATTTTCTCTTGACTGCTTAATATCTACAATGGTGCAGCCTGCTCTAAGGAGAGCTCTGGCGCAGCCTGCGTTGAATACGAGCTTACATTCTTTAACTTTGTTTTCCATAATCTAATTGTCCTTTCAAATTGTTATTTTTTAATATAAAAAGTGGTCAGCGCAACGCTAACCACTTAATTTTGTACTGTTAATTTAATACAAACTTCTCAGTTCCAGTGCAGCCATGTTCTCTGTCAAAAATAAACATTTTACATGCAGCCTTGGAGCTATAACCCAATCTATTAAATGCATAAGGGTCAGTTCCTTGGAACGACGGACACATTAAAAGTTCAGTATCATGTCCGCCATGCTCATTACCAGGAATCACTTTTCCATTATGGTAATGGCCAATAACCAAATAATCAATAAACTTTCTTCTTGCGCTACTAATATCTTTTAGCGCAGTGTCAATATTCTTAAGGGTATGACCATGCATTGCTGTAACATTAAAATCAAAAATAGGAATATCAATATAATCATATCCATCATGTAAATGAACATTAACACTATTATTCAGACTTAGCATATCCTGAATATAATGCCCAATAACATATTCCATATCTTCAAAAGCCAACTCATTTGCCTTACTTCCCAAGTTTCTAGACTGAGCATGATTGGAAGTTGGGGTGTGATAATATTCAATATCACAATACTCAGATAGACCATTCAAGAAACATGCAATCAGACGAGCAACAGTTACAGTTGCTTCAACCACAGAAGTTTCATTTAGCTTCAGGTCAGATAGTCTCAAAATACCCTGAATAGTATCTCCAAGACCGACAATATGCAGTTTAAATACATGGTTATCAAGAATATAATCAACTACCATTCCAAGTAGCTTGTCAAATCTATCTTTGCAGATATCAAGAGAATATTCATTACAGTCTAGTTTAAATTTTGCGCCAGCCTGTATATCTGCAATTGACAGTAGATATTCCTTGTCACGTCTTTCCACTATATTGCTATGGTCTGAAAACTCTGGCATAGGAAGTGTTAAAATTGCGTCACGAATATTCTCATAAAACAGTTCAGAACGACTTTCCTGTCTCAGATTTCTACTGGCCTCAATTTTTGTGGCATATAGCTTCTGACGCTCTTTTTCAAGCTCGTGTGTAGCTGCCTTAATCTGTTCAAGATATTTATCCTCACCAACAAGTTCATCCTCGTTGGCAGAAAATACATGCTTGAACGAAGCCCATTCCTTTCGATACTTTGACTCTCCGTAATTATATCCAAACGTATCATTCATAATTTCAGCAATTTCCGGCCAAGTAAATCCATAGCGGTCTTTCATGTTGCAAAGACGATAAAAATACTGCCGCTCTGTTTCGTCGCTTCTTATCTTTAGTTCCTGTTCCATATCTTACACCTTCTTTTTCTTTTTCTTTGGTTGTACGTATAGCTTCTTTCTGATAGAAGGCTTAAACGTTGCATATGGTATAACTTTCTCAGGGCTCACAATAACTTCTCCGGTTCTAGGGTCCTTTGCTTCCTTCTCTGGGACGCGACGACCCCCAATAATAACACCGGGCGCAAGTAGAATCTCAGATTTTTCTTCAAAAGTTGCAGATTGCATATTTTCAAGAACAATCTCTTCTAGAGCGAACGTTACTGTTTGCATATTGTGTATATAAAATCCAGTCTTTTCGGCTAAAGCTCTAGCCAAACCATCTCTATTCATTACTCTTTCCATCTTTTTGTCTCCTTTGGTTATTTTAATTATTCGTCATCAGTTCCATAATCTTCGTCATAGCTTACACTTAGTTTGACGCTCTTGTTAGCAAAGTCAGATAATAGCTCAGACAAGTCAATGAAATCACCGGTTTCTGTAATCTCTAGGCCAGCAACATCATTCTCAATAACCAAAATGCCATTTGCGCTCAAGTTGTACTTCTTAGTAATTGCAGATTTTGCCATGTTTTGTTCCTCCTGTTTTGTTCACTTTGTATAAAAATAGAAGGGAATATTTGTTGATATTCCCTTTTCAAGATATGCAAAATCAAATGCGATTTTAAAAACATCAACAATTCGTTATTAATTTTGTATTGTTAACTTTCAAATTGCTATGTGGTCAACTTCTTCTTTTTTCATTATATCTCTTATAGCGCTCTTTGTTTGCTTTGTCTTGACACTCGTCGCACCTACAAGTCTTCGTATTGGTATAATTTTCTAAATAAACTTCTTCTCCGCAGTCAATACATGTAATCTTTTTAGGCTCATAGCTTAATGACATTACATCTTTGTCCTTGAACTTTGGTTCATACTTTGGCGCACAATCTATGCAATACAATGAATTATTGCACTGGTCATTAGAGCCTTCCCGCTTGCCAATAGAATTTCCTTTTATCTTAAACATTTTCCCGCAGTTCTTACACTTCTTATAACCGCCACCATTTTTCCAATTAAGATATGTAAAAGCAAGCTCATGATAATTTGATTCGTCTAGCTCTAAAGCAACAGGATCATTTTCATCATCAGAAATATAATCAATGCGCTTGCTTGTATCATCATTTTTAAAATTCATATAAATTGCTGCGCTTGGCTCTCCATGAATCAAATCATATATGAAATAATCTCTTTCCGCAGAAGGTATTGTTATCCTAGCCATTTTAAACACAATAGTATCTTTTTCATTTTCCCAATGACTAGGTGTCTTTCTAGACATATCATTGAACTTTGCTATGGCTAAATAACAAAATAAAAGTTTTTCCTTCTTTATGTTGTTAAATGATGATATATACTCCAATTCGCTTTTACGTACTTTTACCGTATCTTGAATGTCTCTCCACGGCATGTCTTTCATCTTTTTAATATTATCTTTTATTATTTTTGCGTAAGACGAAAGATGAAAAGTGTCTGTATGCTCTTGCATCCACTTCTCAATATGTTGAACAATGACATCTTCATCTTTAGATACGTTGTAATAAGCATCCCAAATCAAATTAAACAAAATAGACGGCATTGTTGCCTTGTTAACTTCAACGCTTAATGCTGCGTCAATTCTCATTCTTGTATTAAAATAATAATTAAATTTCTCCATCGCATTCACCCCCAACATACAGACTCTTCATTCTAAATCTATTGCGGCAACAGCCAAATTCTTCTTCGTTATCAACTTTTTCTGGATAATTAATTACATAATTTGATTTTTCAAGTAAATTGTCAATTATAACATCCCCGCACATATCCCAAACAACACCCTTTGCATTGGGCTTATCATATAAAAGATCAATTAAAATCTCGCACAGCATTTTTTCATTTGGGCAGGCTTCATAAAATCTTCCCTTAAAAATCAAATCAATCATGGATTTGTCCGCTGCACCATCTTCGCTTTCATCAATTTCGTCACTTTTTGTCTTTTTTGCAAGACTTACAATGCTTGCTTTATATGAATTATAAACATCTGAAACCTTATAATAGTCGGACATGTTATATTCTACGCCAGATTTTATGATTTCTTTATCAAATTTTACCTGAGGAAGTCTATTAAAATCATCAAATTTCTTTTCTACGGCCCACGCAATTCTATTTACTGTTCCGGGAGACACGTCAACAGGACATCTATTATAAAATCTATCTCTTTCGTACAATAATTCATCAGATAGATTGTCGTTACACAGCAACTCATTCAGTGATATGTTGTATTTCTGTTTTAGCTTCGAATCAACATTTTTTGTATATTTATCATACTTTGCTTTTGTTGTATTGTATCTATAAATAAAAAAATACGGCTTTCTATGTGCACAAATATGCTTATTAAACTCTTTTAGCTCAAGACTTTCATTACTATCACCGTTGTTTGGCATACAAGAAGAAAGATTGTTCCACTGATTGTTCATAGGTGTCATTTTAATGCCTTTTACAGAGTCAATAGACAACTGTTGAAAGTGCTGGATACAAATAACTCTGTATTCCAATTCGTCCCATTCTTTGCTACCTGGCTTAAATTGAGATTGAAGATTCAGCATGCTAGTGCCAATATTCGTAATAGAACCAACTTTATTCTTAAATCCACGCTTATTACTATCTGCAATTAGCAATTCTGTGTCTGCATTTGAAGGATCTAGCTGCATTTTTGGAGCATTTCTCTGCTGACAGTCTAGAGCTGGCAAACTTCTATGTTTTTCGATTAAAACAGGATTATTTGTTGTAAAAACTATATCTCCATCTTCATCACAACCAGATTCGGCTATTCTAAGAGTGTCCCAAGAGTTCAAAATTAAGCAATCAGTAATATATTGGTACCAATAATCCGCCTCTTCTGAATATTTAACTCTCTGTTTAACGATATTATAGTGTGCGCACATTGGTGCTCGCATACAAACAACTTCATTTACGCCTCTGTCTTCCCAAAATTTATGGTAAATCTCTCCTGATTGTAGCAGTCCCTTTTTCTCAAGACCAAAAATATCTTCGCACATAATATATGGATCACCAGAAATTAGTGCAAAATTACCGGCAACATCAATTGTTGATATCTTTGCTAATCTAATTTTCTTTTGTATCATGCGCTCAATTCTAGATCTGACATAAGGGTCGTTAATTAGCGCCGAATTCGCCATAAGAGCCTTCGCAACAATGTCTGATTTCATAACATTCTTGTCATTAAGCCCTGAGCCAGCCAAATACACAATAGATTTTCTAGGATCTAATGATATAATATCCGTAATTTCATCAACAGTTGGGGAAATCAATTGTTCGATGTCTTCGTCGCTTAAGTAGTAACTCTGTGTAAACTGGTAATTTAAATTTCTGCTTTCATCCAATTCTTCAGAAACCTTGGTCAATCTAAATTCATAGCCGTGCTTTAAACAATTATCTCGATAATCTTCGTAATTTTTATACGCATTCCACAACTTCAGCTGGCTAGTTGTAATAATTGCATCAGCGCTCATTACATCTCTTTCGTCGCCCCATGCATCAATCACTGTTGTCTTGTGTGCAACGTTGACAGCAAAATCCTTAAAATCAAATGTGAATAGCATTCCTTTTAAAAATGCACAACGGGCGCAAACTCCAGATGCAATTTCATCAATTCCTGTTGCCTCCATGGTAATTTTACGGCTATATTCTGGCGTCATAATGCCGCAACCGTCATTAATTTCAATTTCTATATCTTTGTCCTTTACAGCTCGTACCTGTGGGTCATTAGACTCTTCACCATCTCTTACTTCAATAACATCAGACTTGAAATTTGTAACAGTGCCATTAACAACAATCATATTTGGCCAAGATACTGAATTTGAAGTGGAAGATGTTAGCGCACAATACGCCTCAAGCTTTGCAGGAGTATACTTTAGCTCTACATTTCTTCCATTTGTTATATTTTTATATATTGGCTCATACAAATCAGAGTCAATAAATAAAACAGTGCTCATTTTTAAGCCGCCAGGAGTGCCATACAGTCTATGAAATGATTTGCCATTAATAATAAGCTTATTACAACAATTATCAAAGTGTGGTTTTTTATCAAATTGAATTGAAACTAAATGTGGCTCAAACTGCAAATCATATAATTCGTCATATTTTTTTCTGATTTTTTCTTTGTTTTCTCTTGTATTATCAAGATTTTTTAGGATTTTAATTTCTTTTTGAACTTCTTTGACCTTTAAATAATTATTTTCGGTGCCAGTAAGATCCTCAATCCATTTGATCAACTGGCTATGACCAACACTAATCACAACTTCTGGATTATTCATAACGTCACGAAGATTAATTGTTACATCATAGTCATTCATGTCCAAATATGTACTGTTTAGCTTATATATATATTTCTGTGGTCTTAATGGTTTCAACTAATATCACCGCCTAAATTAAAATTATGTAACGTATTATATGACGCTTTCACAAAAATCATCCAAATCATCATAGCCCCACATGATGGCATCACGATCTGTGACAGGAGGGTCCCAATATATTTTCCAATTTTTGCCGCACTCGTAGTTTAATTCTTTACATTCATCACAATATTTAGATAAATGGCTAAATGTATGGTAGTCTTTGCCACACATTTCACATTTTTTAACCATATAATTGTCACTCATGTATTCCTTAGATATTCTACGCACAATATTATATCCATTGTCATCAAACGGGTTTAATTCATCTAAATAATGCTGTTCTCTTTCAAATTGAATGTCTTGCGCACACTCCTCTATAATATCAAAAGAAAAATTGTTAGATCCGTGTTTATTCCATGCATTTTGAAGATATTTATTTCCATGTTCATTGTTATTTAGTGCGATTCTATGCTGATTCCATCTCTCGTAAATGTCTTTTGAACTGCCAACATAAAATTTTTCATTTTCAGTATTTGTAATTTTGTACACGCCGCATATTTTTTGTCTTGCCATATAATCACCTCCAATCACAACAAATATTTTATTGATTATTTAAATCATTTCTCCACTTTTCGAACTCTTCTTTTGTTTTGGCCGACATCATTATCAGAGCACACACAACAACGAACCTGTAAATAGGGATTGCCGACATGCAAAACAAAGCAATAATTACCCCTAGCGGCGTCGTTTCTTTCTTTTCAGAGATCCAACCGTTCTTTTTAATTGCTTCTGCAGTCACAAAAATGGTCGCATAAATAATAACCATCCAGATAGAGACTGTTGCCATGTAAAAATTAATCATTATTTTCTCCTTTAATCCACTTATTGTACGCCTCAACAAAGACTTCTTTTGACATTACGCACTTGTATACATCTCTTGTCTGCTGCACACGAGAATAGATACCGTCGTCGCCAACGTAATATGTTGGACCAAGCGCAGTAATGGCGCTGTTTTTATACTCCATTTCAATCACCCCCGTCCAATCCGCAAGTTCCGCATGTCATATGTTTACGTATCATATTTTTACTCCTTATTTTCGTTTATGTATTCTATTAGTTTGTCTATAAAATATGAAAGGCGCTTCGAATCTAGATATTTATGATTACCCATAATTATTCTAGAACGCTCTTTAATCCGCTCTAGTTCATTTATAACAATTACTTCGTCAATCATTTAACTAACCACCTTAACTAGCAAGATCCAAGTAATAATAATCTGGGCCAAATGTGCAAATTGGTCTTGAACTAAATTAATCTTCTTTTTATTTGCTTTCATATCATCAATAATCATGTGTATACACAAATTAGCTACAAATAGTGCCACGATAAACCAGATATTGGTTAAAACAATTAAAGAGTATACAGCAGGAACGGTCATAATCATAAATGCCCAACTAAAACTATGCATAAACAATGCTGCAATGTAATCATACCGATACATTTTATCTGACGCATTTTTCTCCCACCATGATTTTTGTTTCATTGATGCAAGTATGCCCTGTAGATAATAATCATCTACTATATGACAAAAAATCATTGCCAATAAAATTAAAATTTTCATTATGTTTCTCCTTAAAAATATTCCGGCAACCAATCAGAGTTTTCTTCGCACCAACATTCGAAGCTTGCATATCTGCTTTGTTTTGCCTCATCCAAATATGTATTTATAAACTTCCATGTTTTTGTTTTTAACACTGGCTCGTAATCAATTCCCAATTCTCTACAAATGAAGTTCGCGCACTTTACCTGCTTATCTGTGGCTCGTTCATATTTCTTTGGAATGATCCATTCATCATTAACATGTTTGATTCTGCAATTTGGACACCAGTATTCTTCATGCAATACATCTGGATAATCCATATCCCAGCTACCAATACCATAATGCCAGTATGACTTGTCTTTCATTTCATTTTCACAATTTGGACAATTCATAATACACCTCTTTTAATATAAAGGTTTCAATCCCTTTCCAGTTAATATATCTCTAGTCACGTCGTCTGAATACTTATAATTTTTTATATCAAACACCCAATTGTTCATAACCGCCTCTAAACTTTCATATGGACACCATGCATTACTATTATTATCATAAATACAAATGCACATAATATTTTCTCCAAATATTAGGCCTCCACTTCGGACCATTTGTATTTTTGATCTAATATTATATATTTTTCCAGTAACGAAACCCATAGAAGATTTACCTACAAATTTAGCTTTCATATTTGCACCTCATCCATCAAATCTTATAAAAAGTTCTTCTAGCGCTTCAACTGCGCCAAGTGCCCGATGGCGCGCAAGATCATAGTAGTGGCTCTGTACGACTTTGGTGCTATACTCTTCAATCAACTCCCGAGCAATTACTAAGCAGTTTTTGGACCAAGTATATTTACATTCTGCATACATTGTTTTATTTAAACAGTTACCATCAGAATAATATCGACATGTTTTTAAGTCGCATTGTGGTAATTCCATTCTCATAACGTAACCTCTTAAAATATAATTTTATTAGCTATATCTATCAATAAATTTTTCTGGATAAAAATCCGTATCAACATTAATCCTTGGTCGGTCACCTTCATTGCCAAGATAACAAGTAATGGTAAGTTCCTTTGGGTATTTATAACCGCTAACAATGTTTTCTGCATTATCAATTAAAGACTGACCGCAATCTTTAATCTGCTGAACAATTTCTTCTCTCCAATTTGTTTTCTGTATTGCCATAATTTTACCCCTTAAAATATAATTTTTAAATGCTTCTAGCATCACATTCTAACTTACAATTCTTACATTGACTTTCGAAAGGTTTAACTTCGTCCTTGATAATCATAGTTACTTTTTCTATGCAGTTTCTACAGCCACACATGTACGTCATTTTTTCTTCTACGGCGTTTGCAATTTCTTCACGAATGGAATAACCAAGTTCTTTTTCTTCGTAAGCATCAAACCAGTATTCGTTTTTACAAAGGTCTTCAAACCATACTGTAAGGCAATACATACCTCTGTCTTTGTCATAATCAACAAAAAAATTTTCACTTTCAGAAATTCTAATTAAATCCATATATTTACCTCTTTAATAATTATAATTTGGTTCATCTGGTTTCTTCAATTTCATTCCTAAAATACATCCAACTTCATACGCTGCCCAACTTGTTCCTGATACATAACCATCATCAAAAACATCGTATGAGTTTCCAGCAGAACGCTCCCATGTCCAACCAGTAGCGTGTTGATTATAACTATCTTTTACCCACCTTTTAAGTTCTTCAATAATATTTTTATCCATATATTTACCCCCTTAAAAGTATATTTTTATTGTTTGGAAATATATCTCCAAGCAGCTTCCCCATCGCAACCGCTATAATCACCGTATTGCCAAATATAAGTACAATCAACCATAGGGATTAACCTATCAGTATAAATTCTTTCTTCGCCATTAATGACTATTTTAAGTTCGACTTCTTTATTAACTGGCGGACTAACCTCGGTTAAATCATTCCATCCATTGTTAGTTGAGACTGTTATGATTTCATAATGTTCACAACTTTCATTGCAATGAACATGGCCTAGTTCAAAACCCTTGCATCTACCCTCTTTTAATTTACAACTCATATCTATCACCACTTAAAACTTCATTTTTATATGTTAACCGATGCCGGTCTTAAGGGGCACCAGTCAGGCTTATCGTATGCATCTACCGCAGTATTTTCTACAATACAACGATATTCATCGACAGATGGGATGAATTCCTCAGACACACAAAGAGGACAATCTTTACAACTATCTGGCATATCAATTATTAAAATTGCTTTCTTCATAATCTACCTCTTAAAACTCTATTTTTATGACATCCAGCAACTGTGAAATTTCAATTCACTTTTATCTTCTGGCGTTTTAATAAACTTGTCTTCGCCCTTTTCTGGATACCCATAAAGAAATTCTTTCCCACAATTATGGCAAGGCGACTCAACCGCACTATAAATATCTCCCTTATATTCATAGTTCGTTCCACTACCAACGGTTGTTTCAAATTCATATCCACAATACGGACATTTAAACTTATGCAATGTGTAATCAAACATGATATCTACCTCTTAAAACTCTATTTTTATTATCACCTAGCGTATCCCATTCGAACTACCGACAGTACGCCTTTTGTATACCAGTCTGCGTCACAGCCTTCTACTGCATCAAGTACATTATCTGCTTTTACAATTTCTGTAGTACCATCATCAAAAATAATCATATAATTATAATATGGCATACTCATAATTTGGCCTCCTAAAATTCTATTATTACCATTTATATTTAGGTCTTTCACCTTCAAACAACACAATAGCTTGATGCAAATTGTCATTCGTGCTTAAAGAAATTATTTGCAAATTATTGTTTGATGCATATTTATTAATTGTATCGACGAGTATATTAGGTTCAATTTCATAAAACCATTCTACAAATCTATTCATATAACAACCTCTTAAAACTCTATTTTTATGTGTTTATTCTTCATTCAAATATTCTCGACATGCAGACAAAACTTGCCCATCCGCTTCACTTATTACTCTATTCTTTACTTCAATAGTAATAGTTTCTTCAACTTTATCTTTTGGGAATCTTTGAATTAAAGCTTTTACATTGTTAGTAAAAGTGTAGTCTTTGTTATTAATGCTGCCTACCGTTAAAAAGTCACAACACTCTAAAAGAGCATCCATATCAACTATATATTTAGCCATGCTTAACCTCTTAAAATTTTATTTTTATGTGTTAATCTAAATGTTCTAAAAATTTTTTAACCCATTCTGGCTTTCCATTTTTCATATCTTCCCAACACTGTTCATATGGCATTAGGTAGTCGTTTATCATCTTAATAGACTCACTTCCAGTACCACTCCAATAGAAACCACCGCCATAATCAGAGTAGATTTCTATATCATCTAAATCTGTTACATCATTAGGGAATTCCCAGCTTTTATGTTGGTCTCCTAATTTTCTGCAATATGTAATTGACCAATAACAATCAGTCTTTTCATCGTAACATTCTTCTGGTGTACACAGATATGGAATCATTATATCGGTTGTTCCCTCATAGCAACCATAATAAATGTTGCCTGTCTTTTTAAATTTTACTAATCCAAATGTTGCACTCATATTTCTCACCACTTAAAACTTCATTTTTATGTGCTATTACCAATCTTCATAACCAGTGATTTTACCAAATACACAGAAGCACTTGATACCACTAGACCAAGCTCGATACATAACCTCTGTCATATTCATATCGTCGAATTTATGAGTATATGTAGAACGCATATTCTCATCACAAAACACTGTAATTAAATCATCTGGCAGATACGAATATTCGAAATCATCCATCTCTTTAATAATTTCTTTTAACTTCTGGATATCTTCTGCTTTTTCTACAAAGATTCTTCCATAACCTTTATGCGGAAATTTCATTCCATAATTCACATCGCTAAACTCCATAACAACCTCTTAAAACTCTATTTTTATTAGCAATACTTTTGAATTAAAATTCTCAAATCTTCTTCTAAATCAATATTTGCTTCTTGCAAAATATATTTTCCATATTCTTTATTTTGTTCTAAAATTACTCCAATGGTGTCAACATCAACTTCTCTGTCTCCGTCTTCGACCTCTTCAACTTTGAAATCATACCATTCTCCACCATAGCCATAGAATCCAAAGCATATTTTGGTATCTTCGTTATAACCTAATTCTTCCAATCTTTTAATAAGTTCTACTACTTTCATATTGTTCACCACTTAAAATTTTATTTTTATCTGTTTCTTACTATCTTAATTGCATCATCTAACCATAGAAGATTTCTTCTTGCTACATCAGAATATGACTTCCAACTTACCTTTTCTAGCTTACCTACAATTTCATCTTCTGATGGCTTATTATTAACATGTTCAAGTTGAGTAATACATGATTCTAAAACAGAAACATCAAAATCGACTGGATTATACTCTGTTTTAATAAAATCAAGATGATTCTTGACACATTTTAATTGATATATAATTTCGTTCATAATCTACCTCTTAAAAGTTTGTTTTTAAGTGCCAAATTCCGCTTTTAACTGTTCATACAGTTCACGCCGTCTTTGTTTTTCGGCAATTTCAGCTTCTTGTTGTCTTTTTAATTCTTTTGCTTCTGCTGTTTGAATTAGTTCTTCTGCTTCATTCATAAATTGTTCTGGATTCTCTACAATTTCAACAGGAAGCTCAAGCTCTACTTCGTCTTTGTCGCCTCTAAAATATCGAATATCTCTTACAGTATAAAAATCATCGCCAAGGCACTTTCCCCAAAAATTAATGTCATCAAGTCCAAATTCTTGGATATGTTTATATAAAGAATCAAAACTATAACAATATTCGCTATATGTAATGCCTTTGTCTTTAATCCATCGCCATGCTGCATACGCATCGCCATGCTTATTAAACAACGGATGAGTTATCAATCTGTTTATCACTTCTAACACAAGACTAACCTGTGCGCATTCCCTTATCTCTCTAGCGTCATTCAGTTTTTCTAACAGCTCACTTCTCATGATATTTTTTGTGTCATAATCATACTTTTCTTTTAAAGCTTCGATAAAAGCTTGCAACTCTTTATCATAATCAACCAAGGTATTACTAGCTACTTTATATTCAATAGAAGCAACTTCTTCTGCTTTTATTGCTTTTGCTAATTCGTCTTGATACTTTTTATAGCATTCATGCATATTTATCACCTCATAAAATTCGTAATTTAAATGTAATACACCCACACAGGATTCACTTCGATATTTTTAATCCCAAGTTTTCTTCTAATTCTCTTATGTCTTTTAACATTCTTTGGAACATATCCGCCAAAAGGAGACTTGAAACCTCGCTTAATATCTACAAATGCAACTAGTGTAGGAGAATATACTTGTTCGATTCTGTAGCCGCATCTATCACAATAACCATGTTGTTCTACGGTTCCATATGGATCTTCGGAATAAGAAACATAGTCGAATGTTTTTGCGCGGCATATTGGACATTCAATTTTAGTCATTTACTTCTAATACCTTAATATTCTCTGCCACAAAGTTGCAGTGACCAAATACCTCTTTTAGAATGCACTGCACCTCGTCGTCGGTTCGCACTTCATCTTCATCCATCCAAAAATCTAGCTTTACAGTGTAAGTCATATTAGTTACCTCCGTTGTTGTTATTTGTTAGATTTATACTTCAAATCCAATTGCAAATAATTTTTGTCTAACGTTGTCTATAATTTTATCTCTACATTTTTCACATAGACACTTTTTCATATGCATCCATCCGAATACGTTTAGATTTAAGTCAAATTCGCCAAGCTTTGGATACCATCCATCTTCATACTCATATGATGTCCCAAGATATTCATTGCACTCGTCGCAATAAAATTCATGACATGTGTTTTTGACTTCCATGATGGTTTCAATTGTTTTTTGCATATGTTTACGCCTCACTTGTGCTGCAATTTTCACACTTGTCGCTTGTAATGGTAGCGCCGCACTTTGTGCAAGTCGTTTCACCGTTTAGCATTAGATCGTCATGCATGCCGATGTACTCCATTAGTTTCTTGTGGTACGCTTTGAACGCTTCCCATGTTACGTATTTATTTGAGTTCATGTTTTGTTACCTCTCGTGATTGTTGTTTTTCTATTTGCTCTTTAATCTTATTGAACGTCTCTTCATCTCTAAACATGATTTTGTTACCAAATACCACAACATCAGAGCCATCTGGAAGCAGAGATTCATATTTATAGCCATATATTTTTTTATAAAGCCAATTTATAATTTTATGTTTGCTGGTTTTCTTTTGTTTCTTTGTTTGAACAATTACACATTCGTAGCCAAATAGAGATTCGATCATGGCGCACCTCTTAAAATTAAACTTTCATGTTATTCTTGCATTCATTGCACATAAATTCTGCTTCATGATATAGCGCAACACGACCTAGCGATGGGAAACTGCCATTTTCAGCAACATCCATTTCTTTACCGCATTCTTTGCATACAAATTTTACTTTAAGCTTTCCTGTGTTTGTATCTTCCAGATATAATCTGATGTTGTCAAAAAACATATTACACCTCTTTCTTAAATCCCATACATTACTAGCGGCGCACCTTCACCAAAATAGGGCAGCGCTCGAAGTGTGTTGTAGTCGATAAATTCCATTGCGTCCATGTAGGACATGTGGTCGGTTTCCATTAAGTGCTCGATCATGCGCTCGTAGTCATAGACGACACGGTTGTCTTGTGTGATGCCAATGATTGCTGAGTCATAGTCTGGATTCTCGAAGACTGTGAGGTTTTCGTAGCCTAGTTCTAGAAGGTGGCCGTACTTTGTTGAGGTTTCGTAGAAGGGGAGAGGTTCATAAAAGTCCGTGTCTGTCATAATTTCATCTCTCCTTCTCCCGTCACCTCTTTTTCACAAGTTGGACATCTGCACGATGCGCAAAATTTGTTGTTATCATAATAGTATTTAAGCAGTTTATATTCGTTAATACTTGCTATAAATTCACAACCGCATATATTACATGTGAAGTGCACATCTGCAACATGTAGGTTGCCGTGTTTAATAATTTCCATTTTTAATGTCCTCCAGTTTCTTTTCTGCTTCTTCTTTTGTTAGGAAGTAGTATGTTCCAAAGCCTTTTTGTTTTAAAAGAATATGTGCTGCGCTACAAAACTTGTGACTGACAATTCTGTACTCCTTGTCACATTCTTCACAGCAATACTCACAATCACTTAAAGCCGCTTGGCTCTTTTCATCATAATAGCCGCCCTCTGTACAGAACCTTTCGAGTGTGAAATATGTATCTTCAATAGAACATGGTAGTTCAATAAACTTTGCGGCGTCTTTGAAATGCTTACAATCTTGTGCATTTGTGTATCTACATACATCAAGCCTACAGTAATAGCAACCCTCATCAAGCTGTTGTTCACAATGCCGTTCACAAACATCATTATGGATGCAGTCGTTACAAGTTTTCATTTTACCACCTCAGTCCCAAAGATAGTAGAAGTACTTACTGAATAGTTGGAAGAATTTGTCTTTATTCTCGTTTATGAGATCATGAACTTTCTTAAAGTCTTCAGTCTTCATTTTTATGATATCTTCAATCTCACAAAAACCAAGAAAGTTACATACGCTGTCTTCGTCCATAAGATCCAAGCAATTAATCATTTCAGCCAGAACATTGTGCCACTCGTCTTCGTCATCAAATTCACCGGGGAAGCCAGCGCCGTGATCTTTTAGATAAACCAACATTGGTTTTACCGTGTTAACGAACCATAGATCAATGTTAAACATATCTTCATCTGCATAGCCGCGTGCAAAGCGCTGACAGCGATACTTGAATGGGTACCAGATGTCGCATAATGCGTTTTTGATTTTATAACGTAGTTTCATGTTTTTTCCTTTCTATGTAGAGTCTATGTTTTTAGCGCCAAAATCAATTTAAGGTTTGGACCATATAAGTTGTCACAAAAAATGTTTGCATTGAAATTTGGCGCAATTTTCTAGACTCCTCGTGTTGTTTTTTAATCACCATGCTTGCTTTCTCTTGCTGTAGCGAGACGTTCTGCCATTGCTGCCCTTTGTTCCTCTGTGTAATTTACCTGACGAGGAGGGGAGACCTTAAGCCAGCTCTTTGGGACATGTGCATAAATCATGCCGCCATTATTTTCAGGGTAGTGTAGGATCTTTACCTCGTCTGGGTGCTTCTCGTGCAGGCGTAGTATTTTGTTTATCCATTTTTGTTCGGACGAGCAGAATTCTGCGTGCTCATCTTGGGCCAAATAGCCGACGCATGTTTCTCTCATATTTATCACTCCTTGCTGTAGTGTATGTTTTGGGCGCTATTTTGAGTTTTGTTGCTTGGACGTAAAAGTATTCGGCATTTAGTGTGCAAGCGCTAATTCGTGCAAAAAACATAGACTTGACTAGTATATTAATTTTGTATTGTTAGCGCCTGCCGCTGATTACTGTAATGCATGCCCAAATAATATAAATAACAATTGGTGCACACAATTCATACCAAGGCACATCTACATTGCCTAATGTTTTTGCCGATAAAAGAGCCAAAAATGTAATTGCTGATGCATCTAGCATTGTTGGTTCGTTTTTCATTTTTATCCTCTTTTCTTATTTCCGCAAACATAGATCAAAGAACGCTACAACAATTGCAAAGATTACGTCCAAGATTAGCGGCGCACATACGCTTAGCCAGCCCCAGTCTACTAGGCCTGATAGCTTTAGGACTAGGAAAATTAGGAAGAGGATTTCTAGTGCGCCAAGTCCGTATAGTTTGTTTTTCATTTGTTTGCATCTCCTTGTATTAATTTTGTACTGTATATAGTATAACATAGTTTACAGTATTTGTCAAGAGTGTATGTTAGTTTATAATACTATAGTAACAGTCAATATGACTATATATAAATATAATATATTATAATATATATAATATATATAAATATAAAAAGATAAGTAATAAATTAAATACGAGTAATACGTAGTATTACGAGTATTTATATTTATTATTATATATTATTATTATATACGGTCAAATTGACCGTATGGTATGGTCAAAATGACCGTATGGTCTAGTTTAGACGGTTAGATCTAGGAGTTCCTGCAAAGCAGTATGGCTGTATTCTAAATATCTTCTGCGGGCTCCGCCAGTGTAGTCTTGTCTTGAGGTTAGTAGGCCTGCGGCGCATAGACGCTTGATTGAGCGCTGAATAGTTTTTTCGCTTGTTATGTTTATGTCGGCAAGTTCTTTATCTGACATAAAGAATACGTAACCACTTTCGTTGAAGGATCTTACCATGCATAAGATGTTGCCGTCTAGGGTTGAAAAGTTGCTGTCTGGTAGAAGGTCGTTTGAACGCTTGAGGGCCCGCATTATATTTATGTGAACTTGGAAGCTGTAGTCTTTGGCCATGTTATCATTCCTTTTGTACATTAATTTCGTGTTGTAAGTTTAGCATGGATTTGGGGATTTGTCAAGAATGGTTGTGTTGTTGTCCTCACGGTGGATCAAAAAAGAGAATTTGGCATATGTGTGCATAGGTTATATGGTGTAGGGATGTTATTGCGGTTTAGTTGAAAGTACCCCCGGGGAGGGGTTGTTTTGCGCGGAGCGGCAGTTTGTGTAGGTGGATATTGGTGTTTTGGGCTGTTTGTGCAAATTGGGTGCATTTTTTGTAAACGTATACAGAGTAATTTGAAAGGGTGGTATTTTGGGTAATTTGGGATTTTGCAAGGATTCGTTGATGTTTGTTCGTTGTGGGGGATAGGAAATTGCTGATGTTTTTGGGATTTTGGGGGCTTTGGATTTGTACAAAAGTGGATGGATTTGTACAGAAGCGGACTGGTGTTTTTCCGATGTTTTGAGTGGATTTTTGGTGGTTTTTGGATTTTGGCAGTGGATCGTTGATGGTTTGTCCGTGTTGGATTGTTTGTTATGGAAGTGATGCAAGTGTATTGTGTGTATGCTTTATATTTTTATGTTACAGTGTGGGGTTATTTTATATGAACAAATATTTTTAAGCTTTTATTTTCCAGTCAGTGTGTGAATAAATCACCTTACTGGTGTATGCATTTTTATGCATAAAATGGCGGTTTTATGCACCCCCACCGCGTATTTATGCAATATTTTGCTGATTTTATGCAAACCAAAACAAATTAGCCTTTGTTTGGGCTATGTTATAATATAGTCACACCAAAGGAAAACACAAGACACACGGCACAGGGCGTAAAGCTCTAACAAGCCACACAGGGCGTAAAGCTCTTTGTGTATACTTTGATGTACACTTGTACTTTGACAACTGAATACCTAACACGGCAAAGTGCACAAATTGAAAAACGAAACTATGCAATGCCTGTAATAGTACATATGAGCAGATTCATTAGCGGCATACCCTGGGAGAAGTATGCCACAAAGTACCCACATGGCTTTACAGAAACGGCATAGGGGCGTGAAGTATTCCCCATAGGATAATATTGGGGCTTGAGTGTGAATAACCCGGCGTTAGTTTCCACGGCATTTGAGCGGTATCCGTAGAATAGCGTGGTGGATAATTTCCTTTATACCATGCACAAAGCGCATAATCACTTGTGCGTTTTGTGTGTGGCATAAGCTACACACACAATAATTATATGGTGGTAGTCCACCGGAAAGAGGGTAATATTATGGAAAAATCTATCGTTTCTCGTACTGCATTCTTTGACTGCATCGTGTTCAACAATCGTTTCACTGCTCGCAAACTGTCTGCCGAACAAATCGGGGCAGAGGATTTTGCCGCTTGGAAAGACGGCATTGCTGCACTGCACCGCAAGGCCTATACTGTGTATGAGTGCCATGAGAACCATACCGACGACACTGCAGCGGTGTCTGCTCTGTTCGCAGAGGTGAAGTCTATTCTCGCAGCTATTGGCGACCTGTCTTTCGTAGACCGTGACGGCAACGAGCATCTTGCCCCTGTCGTTATTGACGACAATTTTGTCAATGGTCTTATGGCAGTCGTTGCAAACTATGCCGGTCGTATCGGCAAGAAAAAGGCTGCACAGGTTGAACTGCTTGAGTCCAAAATCCGCAACAATCGCACCCTTTTGGACAAGTATGCAAAGCTGAACGGCGTAAATCCGGACTCTATCGCCAATCTTGAGGCCGAAATTGAAGAGTTTAAGGACGAGCTTGACACGCTCAAGGACACCCCTGACATGATTGTCAACAAGCCTGTCATTGGCAACGTGGAAACTTTCCGCAAGAATTTTGAGAACCACCTTGCCCGTGTCATCACCGAGCAAAAGGCTCAAACTTGGGAAGAGTACGAAGCTGCCAAGGCTGCTCGTAAGGCTGCGGCTCGCGCTAAGTCCAAGGAAGCTCGTAAGGCTAAGCGTCAGGCTGAAGCTCAGGCTCAGGCTACCAACGCCTAAACAATACAAAATTAATGGGACGGGTGCACCCTGTCCCGCTCTAATGTGACCAAGGCCGGTCCCAAGTCCGGGCAAACACAGAGGGGAGCTATAACCAAAAAGGAGTGATTTCTATGTCAATGTCAAAAATCTATGCCGACGAGTCTATCATGTGGTATGACCCGTCTATCAAATCAGCTATCGAAGAGCTCGATGACCAATACCCTAACGCCATCCCTGTCTTTGGTGGCGCTCTATCCGCAGCAAAATATGTCCACGGGGACACTTTCGACCTGTCCAAATTCTGTAACCTGTTGGCAAACGCTATCGATAATGCCACATTCTTTGGATGGCACGAATCATCTACCGAAGTAGCACGCAGATTCTGTCACCTTTGCTACATTGACCCATCCTTGGTAGAAGCCTACCTTGGTATTGAATTCTAACGAGAGGAGTATACCATCATGACAACTCTGTGCGGCACTATTGCCATCATCTTCGCAAGCTTCACATTCGGTCTGCTTGTCGGATACTTTGGCTGTGAATCCGACAAAAAGCAGGCCCGTAAAAACCATAAGTAATATGCGGAATAACACTGCTTAAGCTCATCATGCACACATGGTGAGTTTGCTGGAGTGTTATTGCTCTAATCAACAACAGGGGGAATATTACCATGACTAGATTCATCGTTCACACTGTGGACGGCTCTTGCAGTGCCATTGTTGAGGCCGAGAGTGTCCACATGGCTAAATCCAACTTCATCTATGACAACAATCTTGACCTGCCTAATGGTCTGGATGATGTTGTGTGCAGCGCAATCTAAACAGAGCATGGACTGCATATCCATGCAGCAAAGAGTGAGAGTGGCTTAAACTCTTAGGCTCGGCAGGTAGAATAAACCTGTCCTTTTCATGCCCCGAAATACTATAACCATTGGACATTTCGTAGCAAATGTTTTTGATTTTGACAAACACGGGGCAACAAGTAATCCATGGTCGAAAGACCTAAAATATAAGGAGCAATTATGTCGAAGTATCATCAGGCTTATATCTACACCAAGCGCACCAATTTGCTGGACTATTTCCACGGCAACGTTGACATGTTCTCTCCGTCGTTTGGGGGACAGATGGAGAACTCTCCCGCATATAAAGCTCAGGAGAAATACTACTCTCATGAGCGAGAGGTTCGTCTCATTCTCTTGGTGCGGTTCGAGGGAACGAAAGTATTCTGTCGCATCAAGTGCCCCATCAACCCGCTGCCTGTGTGCGGAGAATTCGAGGCACCCAGCTCTACCGCTATTGGCAAATTCCTTGATAAAAATGGCTGGACCTTCAAGGAGAAATTCAGCGCAAAGCTGTTCGAATAATGGAACCCATATTAAGCGCCCGTGGTAAGCGAAATCACGGGCGTTTGCTTATGGGCTTCAAAACTAAACTGGCCCAAGAAAAAGGAGGAATATATCATGACCAAATTTGAACAAATTGGTATCAACTATCAGTACGATGCTATCAACGCAGATGGCGCGAAAAAAGCATTTCAAAAGAGTTGCACTTGTTGCTGCAACAAAGGGATTCAACTGGATTGTGACAGATGCTCTATTGCATTCGTGCACAATCTTGTCATGGCATACTTCAACGACTGCGCAAAGGAGGTGCAAGGCAAATGAAATACATAAACGCATTCATGTTCTTTGCGTCACTTGCGGCAACACTGTTCTTTGCAACAGGTTTCGCATATAGCTTCATTGACGTAAAGGACACAATTTCCTACGGGCTTATTTCTCTTATTGTGTGCATTGTGTTTGGTGCAAATGCTTTTGTCTTTGAAGAAATGGAGACAGAAAAGAAATGAAAAGAGAACTGCGCAATATGCTGAAAGCCAAGAAGTCCCTGCTCGATGACTTCAACATCAAATGGGACGAGTCCATCGAAGAGAAATTCAAGCTCGAACTCGAAGCGAAACCTGACCGTGACCCGCAAATCATTTTGGACCAAATCTGCAGGCCATACATTATGCGCAAACTTGGCGCATAAGGCAAACGTAATTTAATGCCTATAAGGCAGAAAGGAAATATACCATGAAAAAAATGACAATCACAACTGACAGCACCATCGAGGCAAAAGGCAAACTGACCAACGGGAATTGCGAACGAACAGTGTGCCTTGATAACGGAGACGTATTCCGCAGCATAATTGACACTGCAGACATTCTCAACCTTAACAGGTCTTATCTTTGGATGCACCTGCAAGGCAAACGCTCTCATTGCAAGAAAATGCATTTCGCATACCTCAAGCAAGTGAAAGCGAATCCCGACATCCTGATTAAGCGCATTCAAGAGATGGCAAAGGAAATTGCCATTCTCAAGGAAAAGGCAGACAAATGGGACGCCATGATTGCAGAGCAGGAGGCAGCACGCAAGGCAGAAGAAAAGCGAGCCGAAGACCTCGCCAAGGCAGAAGAAAAACATCAGCGTCAGCAGGAGATGTATGAGCGTGCTGTGGCCAAGGCAAAGGAACTCCTTGCTGCAATGGCTGAAACGGAAAATGTAATCGAAAATCTTAAGGGAAAGGAGGAGGTCGCATGATTGCCGAATGCGACTATCAAATCATACCGCAAAATGGACACTTCGTAGTTTTCTTCAACGGAAAATTCTTATGCAGCACTGATTCATGGAGTGAGGCTGCAAGGGAGATTGAATCTCATAAAGGATAACATTGCTAGTGCTCACAAGGCAATCCTTGTGGGCATTATGGAGTGCTATGCTCCAAGAAAGGAGATGATTATATGCGCAAAATCTACAAAAGATTGACCGCAGACCAAAGACAAAGAGGTGTCATCTTCTCAAGCACTTTGTCAAGGGAAAAGACAGAAACAAGCGCAGACCGCATCCATGAAGTGTTTGCAGATGACGAAGACAAACACAGAACAATTCAGAATCTCAAGGATGATTCGTTCTTCAACGGAAGTCCTTGGAAATACAATATCATAAGGCAATAAAGGAGGTAAAGGCGAATGACAGAATGTTATTTTAACTGTTCTACTACAAAAACATTTGGATATAAGAGAAAAGCAAACAACAAAACATACGCCGGAATGTTTGATTTGGTAGAAAGAGATGACAAGTATGAAATTTGGTCTCTTGGTGTAAAACCTAGATACAGAAATAAAGGCTATGCAACGCAAATGCTGACAGAGTTTATCTCTCAATTCAAATTAGACAAACCGCTATTCCTTTATGTAGAAAAGTGCAACGAAATTGCCATTCGCCTTTACAAAAATGTCGGTTTTGTTATTACTGGTGAATGGAGTGCAAGAGATGCATACATAATGAAGTTTATTGAAAGAAAGGAGTAAGGCAAATGAAACAAGTAAAGAGACCGTGCATCAGTTGTATCTACTTCAAAGTGTGCGGCAGTACCACAAGAACTGAGCCGTGCGAAGGCAGACGGACTAAAAAGGAAAGGAAATAAACACAATGTCTGAAAACTACATCGTAATCAACGGCAAACGTGCAGAACTCACCGAAGCGCAGCTCAAGCAGCTTGGCATCGAAGTGCCCAAGGCAAATCCGTTTGAGAGAAGTCATGGAAATTATTACTTTATTACAAGTTACGGTAATATTAATGAGGCAACGGAAAAAAATTCTGGCAGCGATAGTCTTAGACATGAAGCAGCCAACTACTGCACCGACAAGGCAATTATGGAACAGCGTGCACTTTACGAAACACTGCACCGTCTGCTGTGGCGTTACGCAATGGAAAATGGTGGAGAAGGCAATTATGAAATTTGTCACAATGGCAACGAGTTCTTAGTCAAAAACACAATTTACAAATACTTTGGGCAGACTTTCTCTACTTATAAAATTGCACAAAGTGCAATCAAAGAAATCGTCGAGCCCTTCATGAAAGAGCATCCCGAATTCAAGTGGTAAAGGAAATAATGCAATGAGAAAGTGGCTTGAAGACTTTATAAACTGGCTGGAATGTAACTATCTAATCATTTTTCTAGTGATTACATGCATCATACTTATTGTTGCAATTGTTGCGGCTATTTTATGTGGTGCCAACGGAGATTTTGATGCAGTTGATTGGTTAACAAACCCTACAAATCCAGCAAGCCCATTAAACATACTGTAAATCTGCACAACAGATTTATATAAAATGCAAATAACAGGAAAGGATGTGGTTCCATTGAGCTAACAAATCCCGCGCCAAATCCAACGCACTCTAATTGTCCGAACATCAACACCAATAACAAAAACACAAACATTAAAGGAGATTTAACTATGTTCGCTATCAATACTATCGTTCGCCCCCTGTCCACTGCTGATTCTGAGTACTCTGTCTGCGGCAATTCCGTCCTCTACAAGGCAAAGGTTATCGACACCTTCACTCGTAAGGCAAACGGCAACAACATCAAGATCGAAATCCTTGAGCACGCCAACCCTGATGCAGTCGGCAAGAAGTACAGTGTTGATGACCGCTTCTTTGAAGCCATCGAGATGGACTGGATTTGGGTCGATGCCTACAAGGGAACTGACGCAGATATGTGCTGCAAGGATAAGCAGTATGTGATGGGTGTGGAAGATGTCTATGGCGACAAGGTTGTACTGGGCAGCAAGGGCTATCATGTCTGCACTGACCTGAAGCATTGCTTCAAGACCTATGACTACAATTTCAGCAACCGCTTCTTTAAGGTGCAGGCGCTGGTCAACGCAAATGCATACGAGTACCGTAATCCCAATAACACCACGCTGGTTGCTAAGGCAATCCGGTTCGTCGAGGAAATCACCAACGACTATGAAACCATCGAAGCCAAGCGTGCATCCATGAACTGATTAAGCAAGGGAGGGCTCTCATCCGAGGGCTCTCCCTCTTTTCATAAGACAACATAAGGGAGGACATAATATGCGTGTTTTGCTCAGACTGTATGGCAACGAAGAATTTGTCTGGAAAGAGGCCGAGTACAAAAACGAAGCCTTCTATGTAGGTGGCAAAAGAGTAAAGGAAATTAACATTGTCGCAACAGATGATTGTGACTTGTCTGGATATATTTACTGCAACAGTTGCGGTGAGAGAATCAAGGATGAGCCCAGTGCATTCGAAAAGCACTGCGCAGAAGTAGAAGCTAAGAAAGATTGCGGTACATGTGCATATCTGCGCATTGGCAGAATTGATGACACATACAACAGAACATTCCGCAAGAATGAAAATGGTTTGTATGATGTAACAGAAACATACAATAACGCATCTCTTACATGCACAATGGGCTATAGAAGATACGACATTGAAAGCGAAGAAGCAATCGCCGGGTGCATTTTCATGCAGTGCAGAGGGAGCGGTACAAGAACGTCAGATATTGTCTTTGAGAGAAAACCAAATGCATTCGATACTGTAATCACCGTTGATGTGCTGCAGGAAAAGAAACTTAAATTCGACCAAAAGACAAACAACTATCGTACCATGGGAATCGAGAACAAAAACTATTTCCTGTACGACATGAAGGCTCGCGGCACCATAAAGGCATGTGTAAACAGCATCGGAATTGTTGAATGCTTCTTGGTAACTACTGCTGGATGCACAAGATACATGTTCTATTCCGAAAAATACAATCAGATGTTCTACGAACAAAACAGTAAATATTCCGAGGGTCGTCCTTACGACATGACTGAACGCAAATACCAAGAATTGTTCAAGAAAGTAAAAGAACTGTACGAAAGCGCTAAGGAGGCAACAAATGAATAAGGCAAACTTGAGAACGAAGTGGGCAAAGTACTGCGACACCGATGCACTTGTTGATGACACTAGAGCACTTCTGGGTAAATATGGTCATCGTAATTCTGAGCATGGTACTTGCACCGTGATTGATGCGGCATTTACCGCAAAGGAGCCTCTCATTCAGAAGTTTATCACTTCCGCTCATTACATTGGCAATCTGCGTATCGCAATTGAAGTTGACCTCGAAAGAGAGCTTGATGCAGGGCAGATTCGTAAGTTCATTGACTCGTTCATCGTTGTCATGAAACCAGAGAGTATTTTGCGCAAATGCACTGACGCAAACAACAAAAGCATTACCGACTATTTGATGCGCGGCATCAAGAAGGGCAGCGTAAAGAACATTGACACAAGCAAGCGAAACGAAAATGAGATTGCGCAGTTCTCTATTAATGGATATACACAAGAATCTGAACGTGTATATTCCGATTTTTGCTCATGGATTTATGATTTCAAATATATTGATACTACAACCTTGCAACAAAACTACGACAGTGATGGAATTGAGCTCAAGCATGGCATGAAGACAAGCCGCGCATTCAACAAAATGTGCGTACACTATGGCCTTGACAAGGCGCGTCCTAGAAAGGCAATCGTCAACGAAAATGGAGCAGCTGTAGAGAAGACAGTTTATCCTTACGACAAGCTGTTTGCACAGTATGCAGACCTTGTTACTGCTGGCACAAGGCATTTGTACTTTATCATCAGCTTGAATCCGCTTGATTATCTCACGATGTCAATCGGCCCAAACTGGAAGAGCTGTCATAGCATCGACGGAGGCAGCTACATGGGTGGCTGCTTGTCTTATATGCTCGACAACACTTCTATGATTACCTTTGTTGTAGACAGCATTGACGGAAACATCCATGAAAAAGGCAAAATCTACAGACAGATGTTCCATTGCAACAACGGATTCTTCATTCAAAACCGCATGTATCCTCAAGGCAAAGACGGCGCAGTTGACCTGTACGAGAAGTTCAGAGTGATTGTGAAGGATGAGTTCACGAACATTCTTGGTCTTGCGGAAAACAATTGGACCTGCGATTACGATAATTATTCTGGCCATTATGCATCTGTGCACGAGGGTTCTCATTATAGAGACCTCTGCAGCCATGAAGATTGTCATCTGTTCTATCCAACGCAAAACGCAGATATGCGACATGAAAGCACGCCGATTCATATTGGACACGAGTCTCTTTGCTTCTATTGTGGAAGAGAGCTGAGTTATCGTAGCCAGCTGTCTCATAGTGGCTGCACCATTCGTCCTGAAGATATTATTTCTGATGAAGTAAGAATTTCCGTTGAAACTGTTGATTTCGATTGGAACTAATAGAAAGGAGACACAACAATGAAAACTTTTGAAGATATCTGCCGCATGACTCAGGCCGAAGTTAAAGAATACATGCACGGCTACCTTTCCAGTAAGAAGTACAAAGTTGTCAACGAAGATGGTTTCCTTTATGCAAAGGGAACTGTTCCTGTTCTTCTTGTGGCCCACATGGACACCGTGCACAAAGAGCAGTGCAACATCATCGAAAACAAAAATGGACAGATTAGTTCTCCGCAGGGTATCGGCGGTGATGACAGATGCGGTATCTTCATCATCATGAATCTTGTAAAGGAATTTAATTGCTCAGTTCTGCTGTGCGAAGAAGAAGAGCACGGCACTGTTGGCGCAAGAAAGTTTGCAAAGACGGAATACATCAAGGACCTCGGCGTAAACTACATGATTGAATTCGACCGCAATGGAAACAATGATGCCGTGTTCTACTCTTGTGACAACAAAGACTTCACTAGGTTCGTGCTTGACAACACAAACTTTTTTGAAACACAGGGCTCTTGGTCTGATATCTCTGTGTTGGCTCCTGCAGCAAAGTTGGCCGCAGTGAACCTGTCCAGTGGTTACTATAAGGCACACACAGTTGCTGAGTATGTAATCTATGAAGATATGCTCGACACAATGGATGCTGCAAAGAATCTGATCAGCGCAGAGTGCGACAAGCCGTTTGAGTATGTTGAAAAGAAATATGATTGGAGCAAATACTATGATAGCGGCAAATATTCCACTCCTAGTAAGTGGACAACTCCTAGCAAGTCTGCACAGACAACTACTTATCAGCCAACCCTGTATGATATCGCAGATAATGAAGAAGATGATATCGATGAGCATGCCGATGAAAAGCTGTACAAGATGGCAAGAAAAGACAAGGAAATTGAGCTTGAGGTAATCATCACCGACTTCGATAATGAGGAAATCGCTCTGTATGCACAAGGCAATTCTAAGCCGGAATGTTGGATGAACTTCTTCATGGACAATCCGAATCTGTGTTTCAATAATGTTGTTGACTATACATGGTGCTGATTGAAAAGGAGATAAATTATGATTGCTGTCATTATTCTTTTGGTATTTGGAATGATATTTTGTTTGCTCATGATTATAAAAACCGAAGTAACATACAAAAATCGTTTAATCCTTATCGATGCGATATATAAATATCGAATTTCGCTCATTAATCAACACATTTACGAACCTGGAGTTGATTACAAAGACAAAGAGTCATTCGACAAAACTCTCTTCCGTCTTTGGGACTGGGGCTACAAGCGCATTCTTCCTAAAGAGAAGTTCGAAATCATTGAGCCGTTTATTGAGGAGGCAAAAAAGAAATGAAGCTATGGATTGATGATGTGCGGCCAAAGCCAAATAATATGGAATATATATGGGCAAAAAGTGTTACGGAAGCAAAACAATGGATTGGCTCTACAGAATTTTTCCATAATAAATTTGAACTCATCGACATTGACCACGATGCAGGCGACTACGCAAACGATGGCGGCGACTACATCAAGCTTCTCGACTGGCTTGAAGAAACTGGCCGCAACTATCCCATTCGTATCCATAGTATGAACCCTGTTGGAGTAGCAAACATGAGAGCTATTATTCAGAAAAATGGTTGGACGGAGGTAAGATGATGTACATCATTAAATTCACTGATAAGAAACACGATGACTGGGCATATATTACAGCAGGTTCAACAATGGTTGGTTGTACCAAGCATAATTTCTTTCTGAACTCATATTGTTTCAAATCCAAAAACAAGGCAAAAAGCCATATAAGAAAAATACTTCATTCAAAATATATTAGAAATGGGTATAAGTATTCAAATTTTGAGATTTTGCCTGTAGTGATTAGCCCAGATTATAAGTTTATACCAAAAGGCGATGACTATTTTATGGTGGTAAAGGACGAAAGGTAATGGAAAATGATAATAAAATCATGCGGTATTATTTCGACCTTGAATGCGAATTACACAAAGATACATATCGCTCAATCGAAGTAAAAGCTGCCGAAGCATGGGGAGTTTTGACTGCTGCTTGTAAAACTGGTGAAATTGACTGGGATTCTCAAAGAATGATGTTTGGCGAATTGATGTCTAGAATGTTGAAATTGAGGTAAAATAATATGACAATTGCTGCACTAGTTATTTTGTCCGCACTTATCGGTGCAATGACCGGAGCTGTTGTTGCTGTCGTAACCCATACATATTTTAATAAATAAAGGAGTAAAATAACATGAAAATTACTGGAAATATTAACGCCATTAAAACATTCAATGACATAAAAGAGGGTGAAGTGTTCTTTCACAACCAAAATTACGTGCTCAAAATTGAGAAAATTTATGAAGCAGATGATGAATATGTAAATGCAGTATATCTAAATAATGGAGAAGGTGGTATATTCCAAGGAAATGAAATTGTAGCACCTGTTGACTGCGAACTTGTCGTAAAATAAAAGGAGAACGCCATGCGCAACTACAAAATAATCTATACAGAAACTCTACGGCATGAATTCCATTTGCAAGCGAATTCCAAAAAAGAAGCAGAAGCAGAGTTTAACCGATTAAATAACGCTGGCGCATTCGATTACAGTTACGGAGAGATTGTTGATACAAGTATAGAGGTTGTGCAGGATGGACATGGACATGGAAGAAAAGACAAATGAAGTCATAAATAACATAAAGTACCTGCTAAAAGAATCAGAAGAGCACAGTCGAGCATCTGCATGTGGATACGACGAAGGATGGTACAACGGAGAGTGCAATGCATATGAGATTGTGTTGGAAATGTTGGAAAATATTATGAGGAGCAGCTAAAAGGAGGTCAACTATGCTTACAGCAGAAAAAATTCGTAAGTGGATTGTTTATGCTATATTGGATAATCCTAAAGTTGGAGTCAATTACGTTGATTGGCATACCGAAACAGGCGAATGTGGTTTGACTATTTATCCTTGCGGACAAGAGTTTGAAATTATAATCAAAAAGAAATAAAACTGGAGGCCTACCATGACATTTGAAAGAAAAGCTCAACTGACATTTTACAGCCTGTTTTCCATTGTGACTTTTCACAAGTATTACATTTGTGAAGACTGCCATAAAATTCATAAGCGAACTGGAAATGAGTTTGATATTTGCGGCGGCTGGTATGAACCGCACGTATTTGTATCTAATGATTGCGCACAGGCAACCATTAGAAAAGCGCAAGAAGTATTACTTAAGTGGAGAGAAACAGACAAAGAATAAAAATGTAATTTTAAGTGGAGGATTAGGTATGGCTAAAATATTCATTTATGATTATGATGCCGTTTACGGATTTGTTGATTATGGTTCTATGGATGAAGATGATAATGGTGGCTATGCCGCAAAAATGAGATGTAAGAAGTGCGGAGCCGCTTGGCTTGATATTAACTATGTAGATGGTTATGATACTTGCCCAAAATGCGGAGCGCATGGAAATAGATATATAATGGCTGTGGATTAAAAGGATAATTTTATGAGGTAAGGCTATATGAAATATATTGTAAGAAGAGCAAGTGCATGGGGGAATGTTAAACCTTGTGAAGAAGCAAAGGAAGAATATATCCCCTACAAGGATAGCAAGGAAAAGGTTTGGATGGTGGAAATTGAAACCATAGAAGAACTTATGAATTTTCATCAGAAATATGGAGATATCATTATTGGAAATTCCATTATATACAAAGGGCATGCAGACATTTTAATTTACGATGATTATATTGAATGATAAAATGGCAATTTTAAGTGGAGGTAATAAAATGGATAATAGAAATTATAATGTAACAAATAAGGTTTTTGATGTGTTAAACAATGTTAAAGGCTTTGATGTGGCTATGTCGAATCCAAGAGAAGGAAAGATTATTGTAAGGCATGAAGGAATTAGTTTTTACATGACAATTGAACCTATTTTTAATGATACTGATGAAGGAAGAGAAGCGGATAATAAACCGTTTGAAGAAATCGTTGAAAATCACGGCTGGGTATTCCGATAAAATGACGATTTTATGAGGTATTAACATGGAAAAAAGATTGCAGAATCGAAAGAGATGTTTAGCTTGCAAATACTATTTAATGAATCGTTGTCCTATAATGGCAGAGGCAGATGTGTTTAGTATTGATAAATGCATTCTTGAATACGATGAAGTTAAAAGTATTCAACCGAACTCAATGGAGGAGTTTATCTTTAACAACCATCCTATAATTTTTCTACAATGGAGTGGTAAAGGTAAATCTCTTAAAGTAGGAGATAAAGTGATAACTTTAAGAGGTGGGTTTGGTACAATTTATTCTGGAAAATTCTTAACTGTTACAAAAATTGATAACTACCACTATCATTTCAAAGATGGAAAGCATGATTATTGTATTCCAAAGGATGAATGGTATATGGCTTTGTTTAAATTAACCACATAAAAGAGTGATTTTAAAAGGAGTTTTACTATGAACATTGTTAATATCGAAAAGCTAGATGGGTATAAAACAATTGTTCTTACTGGGCGACCAAATAATGTAAGAAAGATAGCAAAGCATCTGCAAGCAGTATTATATCATTTGCCAAGTGATGAAGATTATTTCGAAGATTATCCAATGATTGCAAATAACCTGCAAGAGAATTTGACGTACTATGAAAACAGAATTGTCATTATCACAACGCAAAGCAAAGAATTTTTAGATTGCCTGCTTAAATCTAATATTGATTTTGTACTTGCAACTGTTCGCAAGAATGACAATGAAGATGATATATATAGATTACGAGTGGTTACCAAGGAATACGCATTAGATTGCATAAAAGCTTTCAAGATGGATTTTCGTCGTTAAGAAACCACATAAAAAGTTATTTTAGGAGACAATTATGAGCAAATGGAAAGCAATTATATGCACATCACTACTTATTATTGCAATGTCAGTTGTATTAACTGCTTCATACTTTGTTAAAAGCTATTATGGATTTAGCCTATACCAAGTTATAATCGGAGCAATTGCATATCTGTGGATTGGAGATCATATTGAAAAATTTTATAACTGGTTAAGAAAGGAGAAATGAAAATGGATTTCAATCGTTACTGCAAAGAATGTGGACACCACATCGAATTCCAATACGGAGAAATGACAGCATATTGCCCAATCTGCGACAAAGAGATCCAGCGCAAAGATACTATTGCAGGCTACACTCTTCAGTCGCGCAAAGAGCAGCTGAAATCAATGCACGAACTGATGTGCAACGCAAATGACGAGAATATCTACATGACATGGATTTATTTGATGCCGGACTGTCCAAGCGAAGAAGATATTCACGACATTGCGCTGAATGACGAGCTGTACAATGAATGCTTTGAATTGTTTGTAAAACTGATAGAAACCAAAAAGAAAGAAGCTATAAAGCGCATGAAGGCGCTAAAAATTTATTCAGAAACTATAAGGCAATTCAAGACAGATGATTTAGTAAGTTATAGTGAGCCACCTATGGGTGCAAACTACTGGCTTGATGACGAGCAAAAGGAAATTGTAAGAAAATTCGAAGAAGAATACAACGCTCTTATTTACTTCGGAATGCGCTCTTATACAGAATTTGGGCAGCTTGATTCTTTCTTGTATGTAAGTGACCACGAAGAAGAGTGGGAGATGGATAATGACGACCTAAAAGATGGATATGCAATTGCATATGTGTACAACTACGACATGCCGGATTTCTCCGAGCTTGGCAGTATTTCTGTGCAAAACAGATTTGGTGGACTTGTAAGAGTCGGCTAATACGTGATATAATAACAACACAAAATTAATGTTGAGGAGATGATTTATATGAAAAAGAAAATCATATGGAGCAACATGGACCTTGACGAAGATGAATTATGGCTAGAGGATGAACGCGTAAATCTTGATATAAAAACAGATGGTCGCATTCTTATTATTGCAGACCTTGGACTTTGGACTGGCAGGGTGCCTGGATATAAAATTATAGATGGAAATGTATCCAACATCCTTTATGTAGATGCAGATTATGTTGAATGGTATAGTGATGGTCATAACATCAAGGCAACAGCATGCCATCATGATGGGACCAATTACTATGAATATAGAGTGATCAGAGAAGATAAAAATATCCAGCATTTACTTGATGCAATTTATACTGGAAAAGAAATTAGCCGCAGAACATTAAATTACTACACAAAGTCACTTGCACCATATGTGAATAGCGTTTATGGATGGTAATAGAAAGGGGATTGAGTGTTATGGAAATTAAAAACATTGTTGATTATTTGAAAAAGAATGGAGCATTTGAGGTGTGCGTCGGACAATACGATGTATCTTTTGAATTGCTTTTTGATTATATTGTCATGGTTGTTGACGAAAATGAATATTACAAAATCAATATTAATGATGAATTCGATGCGCAAACAGAAATTCAAGATATTCTGTACGACACATATTCAACAGAAATCCGTTTCTGTGAAGAATGCGGCAAACCATATGACAAAGGATTTATTGCAGGTGATGGAGATTGGTATTGCTGTGAAGATTGTTTTGAAAGAGCCATGGATGAATGTTACGGCAAAGGCAAATGGCGCGGAACTGATGAAGAGGGTTGTAACGGCGGCTATTATGAGGCACTGCAAGATGATGGTGAGTGGGAAGATACTGGTGTATTTTGGACCGAATGGAATTAAGGAAGGAGAATGTATATGAAGTATGTAATTGAGATTGAGGAAACTTTGGTAAAGCATGTTGTTGTCGAAGCGGAAAACAGCAACGAAGCATTGGCGATTGCTAATGATGCATATAACAACGAGGAAGTTGTTCTTGATTACAGAGACTACATGGATACGGAGTTTAAGTATCTAAGGGAAGCCGATGAAGATGACCTTAATGATTACGAAACAATACAAAATTAAAGTGAGGTGTTAATATGGAAGACATCTTGTTGAAAAAGTTCTTTGAAAAGGAACGATGGGAGCAGGCGCTTGAAACTGGTGTAGGAAAGGGAATTGACAAGGGTGAGCTTCGCAAACTGACTACACCGGAAGTAAGACTTGCGCTATACAATGCAATCATAACAGACAATTATGAGATTGCACCACCGCACCAAGCGCAGATTCCAAAAGACAACGGAGATATGCGAATTGTTTACGTAAATGAAAACATTGACCGTATCTTCTTGTCAATTGCAAACAACCTCTTCTTTGAAATGTTCCCAGATTTCATCCATCCAAGTTGCAAGTCGTATCAAAGCGGCATTGGTTGCGGCAAGATTGTGCAGCAGCTTTCAAAGGAAATGGTTAAAACAACTGGTATTGAAGTTGGATTCAAGGCAGACTTAACGAAGTACTTTGATACAGTTCCAATTAGATACATTGATGAAATCTTTGACAGAATGGAAAAGAAAGTAGGCAACTCAAAAATTATTGATGTTGTGCGCAAGTATTATCACACAGATTTGTGTTTCGATATCAATGGAGATTTGATTGAGCATTACCAATCACTAAAGCAAGGGTGTAGCGTAGCTTCATTCTTGGCAGATGCAGTGCTCTATCCTGTTGACAATACAGTCAGTATGTTGCCCGGATATTATGTAAGGTATTCGGATGATTTGATGTATGTCGGAGATGAATGGGGCACAGCGTTTCAAGTGGTTAAGTCTATGTTGTATACAATGGAAATGACTTTGAATCCAAAGAAAGTTGAGCAGGTATATAAAAATAGATGGATTAAATTCTTAGGCTTCAACATCAAAGGAGACAAGATTACCTTGTCCAAATCTCGCGTCAAGTCTTTCCAAAAAGAGATTGAGAGTCGCACAATCAAACAGCGCAACATATCAATGGCAAAAGCAATTAACCAAGTCAATTCCTACCTCTACAAAGGAGATGGCAAATATTCATGGTCCACATCCGTATTGCCTATCATCAATGTAGACAAGGATATTGAAACTCTTAATCAATTCGTAATGGACGCAATTAGAGCTTGCGCCACAAATAAAAAGAAGATTGGAGGTTTGGGTAGTGTTAATGACAAAGAAGATTACACCATCTTAAGAGGAACTGGCAGGAATGTGGCCGCAAACAGAACGAAAACGGAAAAAGAGATTGACGGCTACATGAGTATAGGATGCATGCGTAATGCGATACTTACCAATCGCGCAGCTTACGATACATTGGTAAGAAGTATGTAACATGGCATTATGGCTACAAGGCAACAAAGATTTAATTATCTTCCAAATTGTATGGGAACAATGCTGCGCATTGGATACATAAATTCGGAAGCTAATATGAAACAGGTACAGAGACATGTCGTTGTTGTGAGTAGCCAAGCACGTAATACAACGGAAAACTACAAGGCAACAAAGTTCAATTAGCCGCGCCTAGACCGGCACAACCGACGCGAATAACATCGCGTCGTTAATGCAGGCATACGCGGCCAATATGAAGTAGCTAGAGAAATGTATCATCGTTGTGAGTAGTTTCTTGTAATGCAACAATAAATTGCAAGGCAATTCAATTCAGGATGAAGGCAAGTTACCAGAAATTCGACGACAATCCTCCCACTATCGTAGGAGGATTCAATCGTCGAATCTTCTGAAAGTTGCCTTCGCACATGACACCTTTAGAGAAATGCATCAAGAATTGTGAGCAATTTAACTCCGTAGCACAACGGAAGTGGCCGCAAGATAATCAACTTCAATTCGCAGCCCTTTAACCAGATAATCCTGATCATATCGCTGAATTATCATTCAGGATCAGATCAGGATTCATCTGGCATGTGCTGCCAATATGAAACAGATAAAGAAATGTGCCAAGATTATGAACGGTCTAGTATAAGTTTGGAGCGCACCAATGGATAGCAAGGCAGTTAAATTCAAATTCCCGTCTATAATAAGCTCGCATATGAGGCTGCGCCCGGATTATCTTCCGGCGCTACCTCATCTTCGAGCTTCTATACACGGGATATATGAAACAAATAAAGAAATGTGCCACAACTGTGAGCGTCCAAAAAGAAAGGAGTTGGTTCAATGTCAATTTATTCTGATTTAATTGAAAGGGTGAGTAATGGAGAATCTTTCTATGTTGACTTTGAAAAGAAAACAATTAAAGTCGGAAAGGAGTACTTGGTCAAAAATGGCGAATATGACACATCAAAAGAATTATTTGGTGTAGAAATTTATGATTTGTACGTCGCTCTTCATATGATTAGAGAGCTGTATAAGAATTATAAATACTCTCTACCAAGCGAAAGAAGTGATAGTAAGCGCAGAAAATACTTTAAAGCACTGTCAATTGAGGAGCTTACTGATGAACAGCTTATGATTGCTGGCAGAAGAGAGACAGCACAAGCAGCCTTGGAAGGGTTTATCTTATGCGCAGTTCTTACTGAACAGCTTGCGTGGGATGAAAAAATCATGCAAGGTAAATGGTTTTACCAAAGCAAAAAAGACCCAGACTTAGTTCTTCTTAGAAGCTGGATAGAAAATTAATTATAAAGGAGATTGATATTATGATGAACAAGAATGAAAGAATGAACGCTCTTAACAACGCAGGTATTGACACTAAGAAATACTTTACTGTTGACCTTGATAATGGTACAAAGATTCAACTTATCATTGATGAAAACGGCAATGTTTCCAAGGCAAATGATCCAATTGCTGCTCAAATTATTGAAGATGGCTATGTAAGGAATTCTAAACTTCATCGTAGATTCGTGATGGCGCAAATGTTCCATATGTTGAATTATGTCTCTTACGATGGTTATTACAGCGGCTATAACGATTGCCTCAAGACAATGTATGGTTATGATTACACCCTTAAGATGATGTTTGAAGAAGTTAGAGTTCTTAGTAAGCTTGAAGTGCGTGACAAGGAAACCTTTGAAGAGAGAGCGCACTTCTTTACTAAGGGAGTTATTGCGGCAGTAATGGAAGACTATCTTGAAAAGCTTATTAGGTACATTGATGGTCTTGCAGTTCACAAATGCAAGGGCATTCCTTATAAGAAGATTAAGGGAGTTAACATCTTTGTTGACGACTTGGAAAAGAAAGTGTACATGCCTATCAAGTTCCAGATTTCTGATGTGAAACGTGCAAAAAACTATACGTCTGTGTATAGAATTTTGAGCAGCTTCATGAACAAGAGAACTTTCATCAAGCTTCCTTATAATACTCCTAAGAGCAAGGTATGGATTGATGCTTATAAGGGAGAGGGCGCTTATTATACGCTTAAGAATCTTGTGATGTTCCATAATTGCACTATCATTTCTGTTGATGGTATCGATTATGGCGTAAACTCTATGGCATATCTTAAAGGTAAGCTTAATGAGTACAGCGGAGAAGGCTGGCGTATGTTTGCCCTTATGAAGAAAGTTATTGCAGACAATAATTTTAATTTTAATAAGCGCATGTCTGAAATCTACGGCAAATAAACCACACAAAGCAGATAGATACTGCAAATGCACAAGGTGTTTAAATTCAATGCCCTGCCTTAGTAAGACATCTATCCAGCAGTCCTCGCAGGATATCACCTGCCATTACTGCTGGATATATGTCCAAACGCAGGGTTATATGAAACGGCTACAGAAATATCTACGCAAACACAGAGTACATTTATGGCATAAGCGCCAATACACACAAGGGAATTGGATTTAGTAGAAGGCGTGCTTAGAACCTGGCTACATCTCGAACCCACCATGCGATCACAGGTTCTTTCGAGATGTCCCCAGGTTAACACGCCTCTTACATGAGACTGTTAAAGAGAGCTTACAATAATCTTGAGTGTGTATAAATTTTATAAAAAAGGAGATGTTTGTATGAAATATTATGTAACTTTTAAAATTGATGCGAGATATATAACAGAGGTTGAAGCTGACAGTATTGACGATGCAAGAAGGAAAGCAAATCTAAAATATATGGAAGCTGATTTTGGTGAAGCAGAAGATATTTACGGAGAAGATGTAATTGTCGAAGACGAGAATGGAAATTTCGTTTGGGAACAGTAAAAATGTAATTTCAAAGGAGACAGAATATGTACTGTGTATACATGAAATACCTCAAGACCGGGCGCGAAGAGATTGTTCATGCTTATTACGATGCAGAGGATGCAGTTAGTAAGATTGCAAATTGCTATGCAATGGATAAGAACCTTGGCTATCTTGGAGAGTATTATTACTTTATGGTGAGACGATAAAAGTAAAGTTTTAAGAGGTAGTTTATGACAGAGAAAGAAGCACAGATAAGTAAATTAGCTAACGGAATTATGTGGGCAATTTTCAAGGAAGATAAAAGCGGAAGATTGCTATATTTGTTTGCGAAAAAACTATGTGCCATATCAAAATTAAAAGCATTTGATGCTTGTATTGATGACAAATATAAGTTTGTTATTGTTACACAAGAGGAATACAACAAATTAAAAGAAGATTTTTAAAGGGAGGTAAATAGTATGAGCATTTATCACAAGTACGACGACGAATTTCTTGAAGGTCTATGGGACGAGCTAGAAGATATTCCTATCGACGAAGACGAATGCTTGGATGTTGACTGGCAAGGCTGGCCAAAAGGAACTCACAGAGAGGAAATTTGGCACTGGTTTGATTATCAGCACAGAAAGGGTGTTGGTTGGTTGATGAATGAGTATGAAAAATAAAAAGGAGACTTGTCATGACTAAGAACAGACAGATTGCAGAGGTTATTTTTAACAAAATTAAAGAATTTGGATTTGAACCATATGACATTGAGTATGGCAATGGTTACTTTATCTTTGAAATGGGCGACGATTCTGTTGCTCATTTTCGCGTTAAAGGTGTAATGAAGCATTGGAAATTTGGTATATGGATTCAGTCTGAATATCTTGATACGCCTGACGAAGAGAAAGACAAGTATCCTATGGTAAGTATTTTTGCACAGTATGACACACAGATTGATAAGTTTAAGCCGTCAAGAAGCGAGCTGTGCGTGGAGTATAAAGCATCTGAGTGGACAGAAAAGAATCTCAATAATGAGTATATGTTCTGGGAGCTTGAGCGAATGCTTAAAATGATGAAGCGACATCCTTTCATGTGTTATTGTGGGTATTGTGGAAATTATGTTGGATATGCTGATGAAAATTTTCTTGCAAGATTCATTAGAAACGAAAGCCAGGAATATATTGAGCGTGCACGAAAGGCAATTATGACAGCTTTGTTTTTGCCTTATACTGTGCTTAAGATTTTCTTTGCTAAGCGAGCGAAATGCGTAAAGAACATTGAACTATATGATTTTGAAAAAGAACATCCAGGCTGGAGTACAAGCTATCTGTATGAAGTAAAGGTTGTTTTTGCAAAAGGTAGCACTGATGCAAAAATGAGTGCTTGGGTTAATAAGTGGTTCAAGAAAAAAGAATATGGAAAGTATGACAGTTATCATCGCGTAATTAGTATAGATGGTTTTAAAATTGACGGAGAAGATGGTTTGTTTTATTTTGACGAAAAGGAGAGAGGATAAAATGGCCGACAGTAAAATTAGTTACGAAAGAGCAATTGAATTGCTTAAAGGATGCTTGAATTATTTTGTAAACGACACATATGAAACGGAATATGCACTAAACGAAGCAAGAGAAGCTGGGTTTAGCGACTTTGAAATTGAAGATCTTGGCTTTGAGTTTATGCTTGATTGCGAAGAGGAGGAATAAATTATGAAAATAAGAGTGATAATTGAGGAACATATTTGCAAAGAAATGGAAATTGAGGCGGCTGACATGGACGAGGCTATGGATATTGCTACAGATCTTTATTACAATGGAAAATTTGCGCCAGATATTCCAGATGAAGTTAACTGCAAACTGATGTACGCAAATGACGGTGAGTGCGACACAGAATGGGTTGAATTTTAAAGGAGGTATGATTTATGAAAAACAAAAAAGAGTTCAAAATGGACAGAAAGGAATACATCGACTTCTTGGCAAACAAAAGCAATGAAATAAACATGAATAACAAAAACAGCAAAACAGGCGCTGCTTGTTTGAATCTTGCATTTCCTGTTGTTGTATGCCGAGAGGACGCACCTTGTAAGGCAACTTGTTATGCATGCAAGGGATGCCAAGTAATGGCTAATGTTCAAGCAGCTTATTACAGAAATCTTAGACTGTACAATGATGACCCGGATAATTTCTTTGAGCAAGTTTATTGCAAGGTTAAGTTTTCTGGTCTGCCTAAGGTTCGAATCTTCGATAGCGGCGACTTTCCAGACTATGATTTTTTGGTAAGGCTTGTTGATCTGTGTAATAAAACTCCAAATGTAAAGTATATGGCCTTTACAAAGAAATACGAAATTGTAAACGAATACATTGACAAGAACGGAAAGTTGCCTGATAATCTTAATATTCTTTTCTCTGCTTGGGATAGGCTTTGGGAAGTTCCTAATCCTCATAGTCTTGGAATGGCATATGTTGATTTTAATGATAAGAGAATGAATCCAGAATTTCCTAAATACGCATTTGTGTGTCCTGGTAGAGAGAGTACATGCTCTGCTTGCGGTGCTTGCTTTAATAAGAAACTTAAGGCAGTTGTATTCCATCAACATTAAACAATACAAAATTAATGGAGAATCAACATGAAAAAGATTTATGAGTCGCCGCTAAACGGATGGGATGAAAGCGCAGAACGGCTACATATTTATACTATTGAAAGCAATGATGAATATTGGGAACTAAAAGAAATGACATTTGGAGACTTGTGCAGACACTTTGATGTATGTGAGCCGGGATGCTATGTTATTCCCGGTTCTATTTACTCTAGATATGAATTTAAAATAACGAGCAATCACGTTATTATTGCAGAAACAGTTGCTTACAACGTGTAAAGGAGACATAATATGCTAATTAACAACAGGGGAAATCACACAAGCCACGTTGAATTTGTTTCTTATACTGGTAATTATCCGAACTTGTGTAGTGGTATTCTTACACTAAAAATTGACGGAAAAGAATATAAGTTTGGGCATTCAATTTATAAAGAGCCGCAAGGTGATTATAACAAATTCTGGTCTTCTGGCGGATGCGTAACAGCTGATGAAGATTGGAATTTTAATGTTAGAAGTGGCGAGTGGATTATTGACACAAGTAGAATTCCGGAAGAGTTTCAAAAATACGCCGCAGAAATTGATGAAGTATTTAACAGCAATGTAGAGTACGGATGCTGCGGTGGATGTGTTTAATTAATAAAGGAGAATAAAAATGAAATATGCAATTTTTTTGACACCAGATGGCCGCTACAGAGCAACTAAATATGTGGACAATTTGGATGATTGCAAAAATATTATTGGCGGCAGATATGTAAAGCAAGAAGATCTTCCAATTTTGGTTAATCGCATGGGAGGTCATTGTTCGTTTGGTCCAAATGAAAAAGGTTTTGTTAAGATTGTTGAGTGCGCAGAAAATGAAGAGCCGCTTACAAGAGAAGAAATGTATCCAAAAAATTGGAGCAATTTTAAATATGGATGGATTGATACTGATGGAAATACTTACACATGTGGGCACGAGGGTCATTCTTTAAGTGCAAGATATATCTGTGATGAGCTTGGCTTTGAAACTTATAATGCAGAAAGATTCCTTGAAGAGAAAGGTTGGGTTAAAGTAACTGCCTCATGGGAAAGAGGAGTGTTGAAGACTCGTGTGTATCCACACGAATTGTACGTAACAAAAAAACAATATGAGACTTTGTTTGATCTTGGGTTGCATGATTGTGACTACATTATTCAGGCTGCAATTTATTATAGTGAAAAGGAGTGGTGAATATGGACAAGGCAATTCAAATTCCAGAATGTAAAATGTGTGGCAGTAAGCTAGGACAATTTATTAATCCTTTTCATATTATTTGTAGCAGTGATTACATTGATGGATGGCCTTATTGCATGAGTTGCATGTTTGAGCATTGTGTAGAAACAAATTGTTACGGCTGTGAGTTTAATAAAGGAGATTACCACAATTGTCAATTCTTCTACATGAAACAAAGTTATTTAGAGGAGGAATGAAGATGAAAAACATGGAAAGTCTAGCAAGAGATATCTATAATTGGTGCCTTGAAAAAGATCTATGGGGAGATAACACTATTTACTTCAACGGAAAAGCTTGGAGCAACAGCAAAACATGGAACGGGCGCAGAGGTGTTCAGATTGATGAAGACCTTTATGAATATGAAGATAAAAACCCACTAGATTACTTTGAATATGGGAATCCGAAAACTTTGAGCATGAGTTTTGAAGGAAGTCTAAATCATGTTCTTAATGGATATGTAAGAGGTTGGGTTAAGCTTGAAGATGAATTCAGGCACTTGTTTGAAAAGTATGGGCTTTATTATGAAATGGGCCATGCATGGAATTTGGCAGCATATGAGATTTAAGGAGATATGTCATGTGAATTAATAATATAGGGGTGAAGTTTAATTATGTTTAGAAAAGTTCTAGAAAGTGAAATTTTACAAACAATCGGAGAACACACAATTGTAAAATCAGTTGAACAAGTATATTTTGATGATTGTACCAAGTGTGGTAAACCTACAACTTGGTATGATGTGTGCCTAGATAACGGAGACGGAGACATTGTGTTCAGTTGTAGCGACAAAGATATGGCAATTGAATGGATAGAAAATTATTAAAAAGGAGGATTTTATTATGAACGATTTGTTTGAAAGTGTAGGTAAAACTCGCGGCATTGCCATTGCCATCCTTGATATGTTTGAGGACATGCTTGATGAAAAGGGAATTATGATTCCAGATGAAGATAGAACTGGTGAAGAAGGAGAAGCATGTCTTTATGGCATGACTTATGCAAACTTGGAGGACCAGATTTATGAACTTCTTTGTGAATATATTGATGAATAAAATACGAAAGGAGAATAATTATGAAAACAAAAATTGGTTATAAGCTATTTGAAATGGATACGGATGGAAATCTGTATCCTTTGTTTTTAGATAAGAATACCGCATATCCTGTTGGAGAATGGATCAATGCAGAAATTCATTACTCTGATAAGTTTGCGCCACGTCCTGGTCTTCATTGCGGAATTATTCCTGCTGCACCGTGGCTTATGTCTTATGGCGAAGGTGGAAATGGATATTATAAAGGTAGGCGCAAGGGATGGAAGCGTGTTTGGACAAAAGTGGAATATAATTGCACAATTGACTACAACGACGATGTTTCCAAAACAAAAAAGAAATGTTTTACTGATAAAATCCCACTAAATGGATGGTATTATTTTAAAGAGTTCGGTAAGGCAACTTGGATTATTAGTGATAAGATTAAAATTCTTGGTGTTATTTCTGAAGAAGAGCGCCAAGAAATTTTGAGCGCCGCTGGTTATAATGAAGAGAAAGAATGGATTCCATACAAGATCGCGCTTGAAAAACGCTTCAAAGTCGGCGCTTAATTTATTGACAACACAAAATTAATATGGTATAATAGCCATAAGTTTAAAGGAGATGTAATAAATGAAAACGTGTCTTTTTAACACACAGTCTGATAACATCGCGGGCTACTGCCACAAACATCATTGCTATATGACGGTAAAACAAATCAAGTGCCGAAATTGCCTAGGCAAACAGTGTTGGCATTTGGAAAAGAATGAGAGCCATGAGTGGTGGCGTCAGAGAGAAGTTACGAAGAAGAAGAGAAAAGAACGTAAGGAAATGCTTGAACAGTACGCAACTGCAAATTAATTTTAAGCGGAGGTGTTTATCATGAACAAAGAAAGACGCAAAAGAATTCAGGACGCAATTAGAAAGATCGAATCTCTGGTGCAAAATATTCTTGATGATGAACAGGAATCGTATGATAATATGCCAGAGAGTTTGCAGATGTCCAACAACGGGCTTGTTTCAGAAGAAGCACAAGACAGCCTTGAAGCAGCAATTGAGGCACTCGAAGAGGCGATTTGCTGCTTGGAGGAGATTTAAATGAAACAGAATTATATTATTTATAATGGAAAAAGATATAATTCCGGCGATACAATCCATATCTTGTGGTATGCACATGGATATAAAAATCTAGAGAAACGCACTGGCGTGTTCATTGACTGTGATGAAGAAAAAGACGAGTATAGATTTATGGTTGGTGATATAGAACATTGCTTTAATAAAAAAATGTTCTTTAATACAATTATAGATGAATCACGGCAAAATGTGGACAATAGTACGCAAAAACGAGAGCCGCGTAAGGCAACAATGGAAGAGGAGCTTAGTATTGATGGAATGTTGCTTGCGTGGGTTTGGTATATTTTCATTATGTGCATAGCTGTGATTTTCTACGATTGTATTGGCATTTGGATTCTTGCATCAGTTGTATTTTTCAGTTATAGAAGAAGAAAATTGAATGAAAGAGGGTATAAATAATGAGTGGAAGAAGAGAAAAAGAACTTCAGTTCGAAAAGAAGATAGAAATTAGACTGGAAGGAATGCCTATTATTTTAACAGAGTATTATTATCATTTGATTGGCTCTGGAAAATCATACGCTACAACGTATAATTACATTAATTATATCATAATGTTTTTGAATTATACATTTGAATCTATTGGTGACAATTTCTATAACAGTGTTACGCCGCTTCACATCAACAAGTATATTTCTAATCTTAGAACCAAAACTGTTAATGGAATTCATCAAAGAACGTCAGATAGTATTAAAGCAGTTCATTGGTCTGCACTCAATTCGTTCTTTGATTTTTTGGTGCCGGATTATATTAAAGAAAATCCTGTTGAAAAAACAAAAAGACCAAAAATGAAAGACAATCCAAATGTTACATATTTGACAAAGGAAGAAATCTCTGCGATGCTTGAATATGTAGAAAAAACGGCCAATCCGAAACTTAAAAATAGAGATTTGTGTATTTTAAAGCTTGGATTTAGCACTGGCCTTCGCGCTTCTGCAATTATGCAAATGGATGTTAATGATATTGATTTTACTAGTAATCAAATTAGAGTAACAGAAAAAGGTGATTACGATCAAACTATTTTGTTTGGAGAAAATCTTAAGTCGCAATTAATATTATGGCTTGAAGATAGGAAGAAGTATTTTGGAAAAGTGCAGACAAATGCACTATTTATTTCTAAGACCGGTGGTAGAATTGACCCGTCTTCTTTTAGTGAACTTATCCAGAAATATGGGAAGGCGGTTCCGAATAAGCATATTACACCGCATGTTATGAGACATTCTTGCGCGACAAATCTGTATGAGCAAACTGGTGATATTTATATATGTGCAAAGCAATTGAATCATAAGAACGTTTCTACTACACAGCGATATGCAGAAATCTCTAAAGAGAAACAGAGAGAGGCATCCAACCTGTTGGATTCTCTTATTTAATAACAAAACCATTTCCAACATTTGTGCATTGACGTACAAATGTTGGAAATTATAAAATAAAAATAACCCCACAAGGAGTGGATATAGTGTACAATGAAGAACAAAAAGAAAATTTTATAAAAGATTATATGAGGAGTCGCGTTGTTGCGCAAACATCGCTTTATAGTCTATTTAGAAAAGTTGAGCCATACGAGGTTCAGTGCAAAAAGGATTGTAGTGAATTTACAAAAGAAGAAGTATTGGAAATGTACAAAGAATTTGGCGCAAGATCTTATAATGTACTGCTAAACTATAATGTGATTTTAAAAGCGTATTGTGCATGGAAAAGACATTATCATGGTCTTAGTGCTAATGTAGCATACGAAGAAATTACAACGCAAATGGCAAGAGACTTAATACCAGACGATGCTAAGAGAGTTCTTACAAAGGAAGAGGTTGTGGAAATTGAAGACCAATTATATAATTGGACCGACAAGGCAATTATAGAAGCTTTATTTGAGGGACTTTCTGGGAATTCTATGCGTGACCTTGTTGGTATTGAGTTAAATATGATAGACCAAAGAAATAAACAATTAGTGTTATCAGACGGCAGAGTTTTCGATTTAACAAATAGACTTTGTGAATTTCTTATAAAGGCATGTTACGAAGAGGAATATGTATGTTATGGAGAAACATTAAGAGTAAAGAAATTAATTGGCTCTAATAAAATTTACAAAGAACGCGACAATGCTCATGCGGCAGACAGTGATGATAAATTTTTCCGCTGGGTATATAGGCGAATAATGAGCTGCAGGAAGTTTGTTGGCATTGATGGCCTTACAATGAAAAATCTGCAAACGGCAGGCATGGTTCACTATCTAAAAATAGGAATGGAAAATAGTGGACTCGGCTTAAAAGAATTTTTACTAACAGAAACTGGTGAAAAACTTATGGACAAATATAATTATTTCTCAGAGTATAGAGTTGACAACGTAGTAGCAAGATATAAACAATTTGTGTGATAAATGGAATTGCAGTTTACTAATGATTAAAGATCGGCATTTAGGAGGGCGTTTACATTGGCATCACATGGTATAAAAGATTTAATAGATACACTAAAGAAAACAGAAGGGGAAAATGTGTGGATTTATATTTCGCACGATTTATATGGAAATCAAAGTTTGAAGTGTGCTTTTCAGCTTTTAAATAACGAAAAGCACCTCGGCTTTTTGATTGGGTCGCAAGAGATTTATATAGAAAAGGATAGAATTTGTAATATTGGTATAGAAGGCGAATTAATTTACTTTGCCGATGAAATAATGTGTATTAAGATTAGAAAATTGTAAGAGCAGTTCATCTGCGGGACTTAATGGGGTGGGTAATAAAAAGCAAGGCACTTGACAAGTTTGGAAAAATGTGCTATAATATTTGCAGTAAAGGAAACAATACAAAATTAATGCGTGTTGGTGACTTGGAAAGGAGGAAAAAGATGAGTGTATATATCAGAAAAAAAGAGAACGTGGATACAGTGTCAAACTTGTGGAGCATTGTATCAGATACAAAAGAAATTACCAGTTGACGCATTTTATATAGATGCCGAGTGCCCAGAATGTGGTTGCTTGACAGGATTAAATTGTGGAGATAATGAAGAGGATCTGTATGAGTTGATGAATGTAAATCTTGATCCTCGTTTTTATAGGTATTAAAAAATTTAAACAATACAAAATTAATTATTAAAAGGAGATTGGTTATGATTTACAAAGGTACGTATGACGTTGAAATTATCGAGGTTGTCCCCATGGATGACATGAGCGAGACTCATTACATTCAGATGCAGAAGTCAAGGGATGATGCTACATTTAGTGTTACTTGTTGCTGCGATGAAGACTGGTGTTATGAATTTATGTACAATAAGTCTGATTATGAGCGTATCAAGTTTAACATTATGGAGTGCATCTTTGAGTGCGACACTATGGACGAGCTGCTTGACACTCTAAGCGAAGTATTTGAGGATGGTTTTGAGCCTCTGGAGCGCATGGAGCACGAAGGTTTTGAGTGTGATGGCGATTGTGAGAATTGTGAATTTATTGGCGGTTAATTTTTAAGGATAGAAAAGGAGACAGAATAATTATGGCGAAAGAAAGACTACATGAACTAAAGCAGACTGAAAGCTCTTTTACACTACGTGGTGTAGTAAGTGGCACTAAGAGTCAGAGATTTTACAGAAACGGCAATACCAAGTCTGGTGGTACGTGGAATGCTATTGAGTTTGGTGTGAAGATCGGCGATAACAAGACTATTTTTTGTACACTAAATGGGTTCCCTAGAAGCGAAGTATTCTATTACAAAAAAGGCGAAAATGGTGCCAAGGGAGATACCAAACGTGTCGCTTGGAAGGACAGAAAGAAGAGCCCCGGTGCAGGATACAGACTTATCGGTGTGAATCTAACCACTGGTAAGGATGACGAAGGAAAAAATATTAACGAAACTTTTACCGAGTTTGATGCCGTTGAGTGGCTGCATGATAACCTTTCTGATGGCGATAGTGTGTTTATCAAAGGCAACCTAAGATTTAACTCTTATACTGACAAAAACGGTAATTCTAAGAGAAATGTTGAACTTGTTCCAACTCAGATATCTTATTCTATGAAGCCAATTGACTTTAACGAAGAAGGTTATGAGGAGACTGCAGAGTTCGAAGATATGCTAGTATTCTCTTCTGTCGAAAAAGAGACAGATGAATTTGGAAAGGCTACTGGCAGATTTATTCTGAGCGGTTATTCTATTGGGTATAGCTCGATTGAACCAGTGTCTTTCTTTATCAACAAGGAAGCAGAATATCTTGCAAAGGGGTTCAAGAAGTCTCTAAAGCCAGGTTATGCAATCAAGGTTTTTGGCAAGGTTGACGTTGTGATGGATGTCAGTGCGATTGAAGACGACGATGACTCTTGGGGCATTGGTAAGAGATCTCCTCTAAATCGAATGAATACCCCAGTGCGTAGAGAATATGTCGTGTATGATGCAGCTAAGCCATCCACTGTGGACAAGGAAACTTATACTGAAGAAGCTATTGCTGACGCGATCAGAAAGATTAATGCCGCTCAGAAGGCCAATGAGAACTTTGGCGACAAGGCTAAGAAGGCAAATATTGATATTGCCGTTGATGATGATTGGGGTTCTGGTGGCTTTGACGATGACGATACTCCATGGGGCGATGAATAAACCTGTTGCGGAGTGGGCGTAAGCTCACTCCGTACAATACGAAATTAATATTTTTAAAATAAAAGGAGACTAACATATGGCAAGAGGACGTATTGCAAGTAAGACAAAAAAGAAACTAAATTTTCTATGCTTCGGAGATACATTTAGCGGCAAGTCCACTTTTGTTTCTCAGTTTGCATATATGCATAATGAGGATGGTTCACCAATGCGTGTACTTTTCATTGATGCAGAATCTGGAAGTATTGACTTGTATCTAGATGAAATGGAAGCTAATGGTGTGGACTTGAGAAACATCTACATCCTATACACGCAGAGTCTTGGTGAGGTTCTAGATTATATTAATAAGATTAAAAATAATGAAGATTTCTATGAAATCGATGAAGACGGTGAAGAAACTGATATCGTTGTAACGGATGCCAACGGAAATCCATTTAGGCCTGATGCGGTAGTAATTGACGGTGTTACCGTTCTACACACTGCAGTTCAGCAGGGTCTACTTGAATTCAGTAAGAAGCGTGCCCGTGTAAGAGCAGACAATAATGGCCTTGTTGGCGATGAAAAGCTAGTTGCTATCGAAGGAAGCAGTTTGGAGATTCGTGACTTTGGTAATATTAAGTTTAAGGCAGCTAATCTGTGCCTGTCTTTGCTTGGTACTGGTATTCATAGTGCAATTACATGCCGCGAAGAGGACGAGAAAGTAACTGAGCGTGGCGCAAATGGTCAGTTCAATAGCGTTGCTACTGGCAAAAAGATTCCTGCTGGTTTTAAGGGAATTGATTACAATATGCATACGGTTGTTCATTTTTATAGAAATGAAGATAATGATGTTTGCGCAGATGTTCTAAAGGATAGAACCGGAGTGCATCCAAATGAAACAATTGAAGATCCAACACTGCTTGATTGGCAGGTTGTTATTGACGGTAACAAGGGAAGAAAAGACTTCACTCTACGTAATAATCTAGATATGGCTGTTTCTACAGAGCAGGAGATTTATAGCGCAGAGGTTATGAGTAACGCAACCAAGTCTATGAGTAAGTCAGACATGGAGAAAGCAAAGGTTGCTGAACCAGCAGTTGATGTATCTACTAGTGATGCAACTGCTCTAAAGGCAGAAATTAAAGCTGCTATTCAAAACCTAAGCCCCGTTGAGAAAAAGGAAATGCAGGGCAAATTAACTGAGGCTGGTCTACCTACAGCTTATAATAAGGTAACTGACGCAGAAGTGCTAGCAAAAATCCTATCCATCGTAGCAGAATAACACAAAAGGGGCCCACGCGGCCCCTTCTTTTTTATATTGACAATACAAAATTAATGTGGTATAATATACACAGAAACCACAAAAAGGAGAAATAATAATGGTAAAAGAAAGATACGAGACAAAGGAACGTGTAGTAACAGAAAGAGTTCTTGTAGAAAAAACACTAATCTGTGATATTTGTGGCAAGGTAATTGCGCCGAGCGCTCATCATTGGAGAGTAACAACGCACCATTCTGATTGGGGCAATGACAGTGTTGAGTCTTTTGAATGCTTTGATGTATGCTCTACGAAGTGTTTGAAAAAGAAGTTTGATGAATATGCAAGCGAATCAAATAGAAAATACAACACAATGGAAATAGAAGTGGAGCATATTAATTAATGTTGGAATGGATCAAAAAACTAATAGAAATAAATCAAGAACTCCGCGTGTTAAGAATGATAGATAAACAAGTAGATAAGTACAATAAACTACAATATAAACTGGCCGAGCAAGGACAGATTCTTGGCGACTTTATAGAGTTATACAATGAAATTTACGGCGGAGATTTGTGTGTTATTGACTTGGAGGATGAGTGATGGCGAAGACAACAAAGCGAAAATGCAAGAAGTGCGGAAAGGAAATAGTAATTCGCCGCGACGACATTAAAGGCGTTGTGTATTATGACAATTATTACTTTCACATAGATTGCCTTCTCGAAAGCGCAAGAGAAAAGCTACAGAGTAAGCGAAATAGCGTAAAGAAATGGCAAGGAGTAATCGACAATATTGCGCAGATCGAGGAAAATACAAAAGATATGCTCAGAAAGCAGCTCTTTATGATAAGAGATACTGATACACTGAATGATTATTTGCTTGAGCATTACAATGTAACTACAATTGATAGTAGGTTTTGGCAGATTATCACGGATCTTGGAAAGGGATTTTATCGCAAAAAAAGATGCAAAAAGGTGGACCTTGATACGATATATGGCGCTTGGGTTTGGGGGCAGGCAAAGCTTGACGAAATAAATAGAAGCAATAAGATAAGCAATAGAGGCCCAACAGATGATAATGGAAGATTGATGTATGATTTAAGCATTATTGTATCTAAAATTCCAAATTATCTGTCACATAAGCTAAAGCACGAAGCCATGGCAGCAGAAGAGAAAAAGCAAAATGAGCTTCCAAAAATTAATTACAATAACTTTGAAAATAAAACAGCAAGTGGTGGAATTGATGATATTTCAGATTTGCTAGATGAAATGTTTTAAGGTGGGTGAGTTGTTATGTCAAGCGAAAATAATGAAATTGTATTTGAAAAAACAAACAAACAATCAGAACTTTTATTTTGCGGCAGTATGTACAAGATGCCAGATTTATATTTAAGTTATGGAGAATCTACAAGGTCAAAGTATGATTTCTCTGACAATGCAACAAGATTCTTTTATGACTTATTTGAAGAATATTATCTTACTTTTAGTCAAGATATTTCAGAGAGTAAGGTAAATAACTTCGCAACACAAAATGCAGAAAGATTTAAATTATATAGGTCGTATGGCGGATGGAAAACAATCAAGGACATGATGGATGTTTCTGATCCAAATGACTTCAAGAATGTTTATAATACAGTAAAAAAGTTTTCACTTATTCGTGAGTACGATAATAATGGATTTCCTGCGGAAAAAATATTATCCAATAAGAATTTTCAATATTTGACAGCCAATGATGTATATCGCATTATGCGCAGCAAGGCAGATCAAATTAATACTGTTATTAATGTAATTGAGGAGCCTGTTGTCCTAACAAAGGGAGTTTCTACTATTATCGATTCCTATTTGTTGACTCCGCAGTTTGGCATTCAAACACATTGGCATGGGTATAATGAATTTTTTAGAGGTCTTCTTTCTGGAAATGTTTTATTTCAAGGCTTCTTATCGAACGAAGGAAAATCTAGAAATTTGGTTAATTTGATTGCATATGTTACTCTTGTGAAGAAACAGAAATTTATGCTTCTTAGTAATGAGATGACAGAAATGTCAATGAAAAACTGTCTAATTACAACCGTGTTGAACTGTAAAGAATTTAAAGAGCTTCATGGTGTAAAACTTATTAAGCCAGAAAAAGAAATTACAATGGGCTTGTATAGGGATGATAAAACCAAAGAGTTTATTTATCGAGCAAAAGACGTAAACGGAGATTTCATCGAGTCAGAAGAAGAATTTCTAAATAGAGTAAGACAAACAAGTGAGTACAAGGATGTAGTAAAAGTAGCTAAGTGGATGGAAGAACAAATTGATGGACGTTTCTATTTTAATGATATTACATCAGACTATAGCGACGAAGCAATTGAGCTAGAAATTCGTAGAGCTAAGCTTGTGTATAATTGTAATTGTTTTGCGGTTGATACGCTTAAGGCGTGGGGCGCCGAAGATTGGGTTAAGGTCAAAATGACCGCAACCAAAATTGTTGAGCTTGGAAAAGAATTGGATTTGTTTGGAATATGCACATTCCAGTTGACTGATGCCACAGTATTTGATAGTGTTTTTGATTTGAGCTCTAATAATATTGGTGCTGCTAAGGGAATTAAGCATCCTGTTGACTTGTTGACTCTTGGCAAGAGGATTAAGGCAGAAGAGTATTCTCAATATCAATATATTTCTTATGATGATAATTGGGGTGACGATGTTGCATATGATCTTGATCCAAACAAAAAGTATTTTGCCATAAAAATTGATAAGAATAGATTGTCTGAAAAAGATAAGATACTATTGTTTGATTATGATTTGAATCTGAACACTTGGGAGAACGTAGGATTGTTGATTAAGAAGATAACATAAAAATATAATTGTATACTTTTTACAAAAGAAGTGCAATATTGGATATTATTTTTATCTATTCCATCAATAGACAATACAAAATTAATTTGCTATACTGTACACAAACAAAGGAGGAGTTACTTATTGGTCTAGATAACTATATTGAGGTGCGACGCACGCAGCAAGCAAATAAAATTGAAGAGTTGAAGATTTTTAATCTAGATTATGACAAGGAATTAGAATGTGATTTCGAAATCTGTTACTGGAGGAAGTGCTATGGACTTCGCAATGACATCCTTTGTATCATCGGCAAGAGGTGGTATCCAGATGAATACGAGTTTAAACTCACAAAGAACGACATAGACAATATCATTAAACTTTTAGGATCTTATAATGAAGAAACCTGGGAAGATTCAATATGGGAGTGGACTTCCGATGAAGATGGATGGTCTTATTCAGAACACATAAAAAGAGATATTGAAAATTTAAAACTACTAAGACAACTTATGGATAAATATGATTTAGAAGTATACTTCTATGATAGCTACTAAAGGAGACGATAAAAATGGAAAGATTAACAATGCGAAAAGCTGGGTATGTGTTTGTTGATTGCAACGCATGTCCAAAGCGTGGACAGTGCAGCGATGCAATTGATTGTGTAGATGTGCTTGCTGAAAAGCTTGCTTATTATGAGGATATGTATGATGACGAATGAAGTGCTGTTGATTAATGCAAATGAACTGAAAAAAGTTGTAAACGAAACGATTAACAGAATGTACGCATTGAGAATTGATGCAGTAGGGCCATATGCTGACTTTTTAGATAAAATTGATATGCAGCCAGCCATAGACCCGGAATCCCTGCGTCCTGTTGGCGAGTGGAAGCTGCATGAAGACGGAAGCGGAACTTGCAGCCAGTGCAAATTTACTCAAAAGAATGTGTGGGATGATGACCACTGGCAGAATTATTGCGGTGTGTGCGGTGCGAGGATGAAAGGAGAAAACGATGACTGACCGTGAAAAGCTGATTGAATTGATTGATGAAGCGAGAGATAAAAGAGGCAAAATATGTTCCGCTCACCCTACTTGCGATGAATGCCCAGCCTTCAAGGATGGTGACAGTTGTCACGATGGTATACTCGCAGACCACCTTATTGCCAACGGCGTGACCATTCAGCAGTGGATTCCGGTGACGGAGATGTTGCCTGAGAATTTAGAGAATGTTCTCGTTCGTACGTGGGGTGTAATGATTGGTTGGTACGATTGCGAGTGTTTGCGTTGGCGTTCTGATTACTTTACGTTCAACAAGAACGAAGTCACCCACTGGATGCCGCTGCCAGAGCCGCCGAAAGGAGAATAAAAAATGATTGTTGATTATTCAGTATTTATTGTATGCGCACTTGGTATTATAATACCAGCAATTATTGGAATAAAATTCCCGAAATGGCAGTATCATTGTATGGAAACAATTTGTTTTACCGCAATGCTTATATTTTTTATAGCTGTTGTTCTTGGTATTATTAAAATTTATGGTTAATAAGGAGGTATAATGATGTCTAAGCTATTTGTTATTTCTGATATGCATTCATATTATGACCAAATGATTGATGCATTAAATGAAGCAGGTTTTGACGAAAACAATGAAAATCACTGGCTAATTTGCTGTGGCGATGTATTTGATCGTGGTCCAGACTCTGTAAAAGTTATGAAATATTTGCGTGATTTGCCAAGGAAGGTTCTTGTTCATGGCAATCATGATCAGCTTTTGATTGACTGTTGTGAGAGAGGGTATTTCATGTCGCACGATCAATCGAATGGTACTGTAAAAACTATTATGCATTTTGGACAAACAGATCCATTTGATGATTTCAGCGAAATTGCAGATAGAGCATTAAAGAGAGTGAAACCATTCTTTGACAGTATGGTTAATTATTTTGAAACAGAAAACTATATTTTTGTTCATAGTTGGATTCCAATGACCAGACTGGATGATATGCCTAAACATTACCTGCGTGGCAGAGTGTACGAATTTAATCCAGACTGGCGCAATGCAATTGACGAAGAGTGGCAGGATGCTATGTGGGGAAATCCTTTTGAGTTTGCACTGAAAGGGCTATTTCCAGATAAGACAATTGTATGTGGACATTGGCATACATCTTGGCCACGTTCACATTTTGATGGAGAACCAGAGTTTGGCGAAGGTTCTGATTTTAGTCCTTATTATTATAAGGATAAATTGATTGGCATTGATGGTTGTGTTGCATATAGCGGCAAACTAAACTGCCTTGTTTTGGAAGATGATTTTCTAAAATAATTTTCAAAAAAACTATTGACAAATAAAACCAACGGTGCTATAATAAGCTCACACCGAAAGACAATACAAAATTAATTGTAGGAGGGTATTTCTTATGGGAGATCCTAAGTGGTGGAATGGAAAAGGTCGTGGTTTTGCAGCAGTGTTCAAGGACATTGTTGACAACGAAGAGAACGAGGAAATATCTAGCTTACAGGAGGAAAACAGTGAAGAAGAATAAATTTATTTCAAAAGCAAAGTCGGTGCTTCTATCTGTTGTTGGTGTGATGGACAATGATTGCCCAACCGTAGAAGAAAAGATGCGCGACATTTTAATGAATGATTTGAAGGAAGCAAAAAGAGAATATTTTTGCGCACAACAGTTCTATGAATGCGTAGAAGATGAAGATTGCGTAGAATATGCAATTGCACAGTTGAACGCATCTAGGGCAAAGGTTGGTTGGATTTCTAAACAAATTAAAAAACTTAATGAGGAGATTAAGAACAATGAGTAATTACTTTTCTATCGAGCGCAATGGTCAGTGCCATGATAAAGTTGTATTTCAGGACTACATGAACAACAATGTGTTTACAAATGTTGTTGATATGTCTTATGATGAACTTAAAGACTACGAAGATCTTGATTCGTTTGTAGTAATGGTTATGGAAGCTGCCGACAATATGATTGGTCAAGAGGAAGATCAGACAATTGTAACGTGCATTGACGCAGAAGGTGTGTTTATTTGGAGCATCATTATGGGCGACAGTGGTGATGGTGGTATTAGGTATGTTCTTATTAACTGGCGCAAAGATGATAAGCGTTATAGATATGGTGATTAAGCACTTGACAAAATTGTAAATATATGCTATAATAATTACACAATACAAAATTAATAAGGAGAAACAAAAGATGGCAATTAATTATTATCATGTTCCTGAGCAGGGTAAGGTTATTGGTGTTCTGAATGGTTGCGCTTGGGACGCCATTCGTAAGATCGAACATATCACTGAGGGCACTGGTTTTTGTTTTTATGACAAGAAATATATGATGCCCAATACATTCCGAGCTGTCGCAAAATGCATGGAGGGTGATGAGTTTGATCCGAAGGTCGGTATGGACATTGCAAAGGAAAAGGTCATGAATAAGTATTACGATAGTCTTGATCGTCGCATGGCAATGTTCTATGGCGAGGTTCGTAATATGTATTGTAAGTGTTTTGGAGATGATGGGCATGGCAGTGCTGATTGACGGTAAAGCGGTTGCTCATAAGATCAAGGACAGTGTAAAAGAGCAGATTGCCACAATGGAACACAAGCCTTGTCTTGCAGTCATTGTTGTTAGCAATAATCCAGCATCTGCAGTATATGTAAGAAACAAAAAGAAGGATTGTGAAGAAGTTGGCATGGAATGTCATGTACACAATCTTCCAGAAGATGTTTCAGAAGATACTGTATGTGCAATGATTTGTACGCTGAATTTGGACCCAAATATTAGTGGTATCATTTGTCAACTACCGCTGCCAAAGGGCTTAAATGAGCGCAAAATCCTTAGTAGAATCAACAAAAATAAGGATGTAGATGGCTTCTATAGCTGGAAGTTTGATCCGTGCACACCGCTTGGAATTGTTACGATGCTTGATGAATATGGTATTGACATTGAAGGCAAGCACTGCGTTGTGGTTGGACGCTCTGATATTGTTGGTAAGCCTATGGCTAGGATGTTGCTAGACAAAAATGGTACTGTTACTATTTGTCATAGTAAAACAAAGGATCTACAGTCGTTTACTAAGCAGGCTGATATTTTGGTTGCTGCGGTTGGTGTAAGAAATTTGATTACTGCCGACATGGTGAAAGATGGTGCGGTTGTAATTGATGTTGGTATTAACCGTGATGAAAATGGTAAGTTGTGTGGCGATGTTGACTTTGAGTCTGTTGCTGAAAAGGCGAGCTACATTACGCCCGTTCCTGGCGGGGTTGGCCCAATGACAAGAGCTATGTTGCTTGTAAATACTGTTAAAGCAGCAGGGCTTGACAAATAATGGAAAGTGTGCTATATATAATATATACAGTTTCAAGGGAATGATTTGAATAGGAGAATTTAATATGGTTGCTAATTTTGATAATGTATCATTTGTTGGATATAATATCCCGAATGAGCTAGAACAAGTAATGAGTTCAGCAAATATGAAAATTGACGCATCATTTGACAATGACGACCAAAGAAAGGCCTATTATTTAGGAGTTCAAAATACTGTATCTATTTTGAGACAGATGTTGGATTGTGATCTAGAAGCTAATTGCATTGTTTTCTATTATCCATCAGCTGATACAGGTAAGCAAATGTCTGCTAAGGAACTAGCTGAGTATATTAATAATCTATAATGTGCGCAAATAAAAAATAGGGCTTGACAAAACGAAATTAATGTGCTATAATAATAACACAAAATGAAAAGGAGATCTCAACATGAAGCTTGTATGGAACGATGTAGAAAACGGATGGGAATGCTCCGAATGCGGCGCTCTGTATGACAATGAAGAGGTAGCTAGACTGTTTATGTTTGGTGAGCAGGTAGAAAATAACTTCGTAGGAGGCTATTGCATGGACTGCGGAGTAGAACTTAATGAGGTCGAGATGGGGTCTTGACAAAACGAAATTAATGTGATATAATAATTACAATACAAAATTAATTAAAGTTTACGGAGGAACAAGAAAATGACTAACGAGAAGATGACCGTACATCATGCTCTTGCCGAGCTGAAAACCATGGATGATCGTATCAACAAAGCCATTCGTGAGTGCAGATATGTAAATGCAGTTAAGCATTCTGCAGAAAAGATTAATGGTATGACCATTGACGAGTATAAGAATACTCTTAAGAGTGGTTATCAGAAGGTTGTTGATCTGATTAATCGTCGTAACGCAATGAAGCGTGCAGTTGTGCTGTCCAATGCGAAGACTCTGGTCACCATCAATGGTGTCGAGTACACTGTTGCTGAGGCCATCGACATGAAGAATAATGGTATGGACCACAAGGCGGAGCTTCTGCGTATCATGGCTTATTACAACAATGAAGCTATGAATGAGATGAAGCGAAATGATGATGAGGCACTTGAAAAGCGTGCAGAGCAGTACATTCTGAGCCTGATTGCTGCACAGCCCAAGGATGGCAAGTCTTCTGTTGACAGCGAGGAAATGCAGAACCTGCGCAAGAGCTATATTGCTAACAACAGATATGATCTGATTGATCCTCTGAATGTTGTTAAGGTTATGGCTGAGCTTGATGAGGAGATCAACAAGTTCAATGCTGAGGTTGATGCAACTTTGAGCGTTAGCAACGCCTTGACTGCCATTGAGTTTGAATATTAAGTAGCTTTCAATTTGCTGCTTGACGAAAACCTTAAACGGCTGCTTATCTCTTCTTTTTAGCCACTTAGAGTGATATTAAATAGTTAAAGAAAGTGGTTGCAAATTTTGCTTGAAAAAAGCGCAGAACTGCTAATTCTGTGAATTACATATAGTTTGGGACTATAAAAGTAATATAATATTATAAATAATATATAATTGCTGTAAAGTTCAAAGCTAAAAGTTCAAGGATTAAGGTTCAAAGTTCAAAGCTTATTTTAAGTCAAAGTTTATGGATTAAAGTTGTAAAGAGGGGATAGACGTGAAAAGATCCCCGGTAAAGATTTACAAAATCCTTGATTGTAGGTTTGGGTGAGTGGCCAAGGCCCTTAGGTTGTCCGCGAGGCTGTTAAGTAGCAAATTTGAATATATTTGAAAGACGGAGGAAATTGCCTATGATTGTATCTAGCAAATCCAATGCGGAGGAAACTCCGCCCGTTTGAAAATGGGTTTTGCCGTTCCCAATAAAAACGGCATAATATGGGAGCATAGTTTAGTGAACAGAACGCAGAGCTACGGACTCTGTAGCAAAGGTTTGAATCCTTTTGTTCCTGCCATAAACCTTGGTATGTTTTCAAACTGCCTAATTTATATGCTCTGTTAGCTCAGTTGGTAGAGCCCTTGACTGTTAATCAAGTTGTCGGCGATTCGAGTTCGTCACAGAGCGCCATTTCGGGGTGTAGCGCAGTTGGTAGCGCGGGTGGTTTGGGACCATCAGGCCCAGAGTTCGAGTCTCTGCACTCCGACCATATGCGCCCTTAGCTCAACTGCAAAGAGCAACAGGCTTCTACCCTGTGTGTTATCCGTTGGAGTCGGATAGGGCGTGCCAAACTTTAAGGAAACCGTTTCTTGTAAACGGAACCAATAATATGTGCGTGTCGTATAACGGCTATTACGTTGCGCTTCCACCGCAAAAATGAGGTTTCGACTACCTTCACGCACTCCATAATGTGCATATAAAACATATCTTAAAAAAGTACAGGAGGTACAGCCCAATGGGTACTTGACAAAATAGGAAATATATGGTATAATGTGTAAGGTTCGAAAGAACAATACAAAATTAATATCCGCAATTAGCCCAATAGGCAGAGGCAACAGACTTGCGAAAATTGAGCACCAAAGTTGGAAACTCTTTGTGTGAATGCTGGCTAATTCGGCGAAAATCCTAATGGGACAACGCCGAGCTAAATTAAATAATTGGTTTCTGGACAAAGATGGGATTTTCCAGAGTAATAAATGCCGATAAATTTTCCAATTATTTATAAATGTGTAGAGAACATATACCAGCTGCCTAAGTCGAAAGATATGGTAAAGACATGTTCCAGACTACAACGAGCAATCGGCCATAGTAATATGGAGTAGTAAGAAAATCTGTAAAGTTTGGATTCGAATTCCAAATTGCGGACCACATGCAGCGTTAACTCGGACGGCTCCGAGCACGGCCTTGAAATCCGTTGGTACTAGGGATAGTATGGAGATCGACACTTCAGCGCTGCGCCACAATAGCGGCTCATTTCTACGGAGATGGCGACCATGAAAACCAGTCGTGACAGTCGGAAGAGACGACAATATATAAGTAATTCTTTTATAAACGATTCATACAAGATGCTTAAAGAATTACCTAATTAACAAGGTTAGATGATTTGTATGAAAAAGTGGGAGAGATTTACTAAGGAAGAAATTGAACAATTTGCCAAAGAAAGTACTAGCTATGCGCAACTAGCAAATAAGGTTGGGTATGGACATGTTAATGGTGGAAGTGCAATCAGAACAGTGCACGATATGGTTGAAGAACTTAGTATCGACACATCGCATTTCAAAGGTCAAGGGTGGAAAAGGGATAACTTTGACTATTCTAGATTTAGATATGGTAATAAGATAAAAAGCTCAGAGGCATTATATGCCATCGCTGCTATCAGGGGAAATAAGTGTGAGTGTTGTGGCTTGACTGAATGGAGAGGACAACCAATTGCTCTTGAGGTTCATCATATAGACGGGCAAGATTTAAACTCAGACTTAAATAATCTTCAATTGTTGTGTCCAAACTGTCATTCTCTTACAGACAATTATAAAGGAAGAAATATTAATAGTGGGTTGATGAAAATATCTGATGAATGTTTTGTTAACGCTCTTAATAATTCACCAAATATAAGACAGGCATTATTGTCAATAGGACTTACAGCAAAAGGAGATAATTATTCTAGAGCGTATGAACTAATACACAAGTATCAAATTGAAAAATTTCTTCAAGCTGCTTCTTTGAATGATCAATCATAACAAAAGACGCATGGCTACGTTTACGGAAACCGTTTAATTGCCAATAAAATACAAAACGGAACCAAAAATTTGCACCATTAGCCCAATTGGCAGAGGCAAACGGCCCAAACCCGTTGTGATTTCAGTTCAAATCTGAAATGGTGTACCATAAAAATAGTATTGAGTAGTGAGTATAAAGCCATATTGAGTATGCCACAACGTACAACCGATAATACACACTGTCCGTACAACAGTATTTATTGGGTGGCAGAGATTAGATGTTTAGTGTAGTGGAGAGCACGCTGGCGGTGTAGCCGGAGGGCTGGGTTCGAGTCCCAAGGACATTGACCAAAAAGAAAATCTCTTAAAAATATGATGTATGAAAAAACGATGTAACAAGGAAAACTTGGTCGGTATTATTAACGAAGATGATAAAGAAAGTTAGACCGTTGGTGAGCAGTGTACAGGCAAACCCAACCATCGTTCCTATAGGTGAAATTCCTATGGCTCAATCAAACAGTAAACTAACGCATGAAAGTGTGTTGTTTAAATAATCCGAAGGAGGATTTTGCCTATGATTGCATTAGCTAATTCCAAACTGGAGGATTCACCGCCTTACTGATGGCAGTCCTGGGTAAGACTTTAAACTGCCCACATATATGGCGCTATGGTGGAATTGGATTAACACATCGCCCTTTCACGGCGAGGATTCCGGGTTCGAAACCCGGTAGCGTCACCATTTGATGCTTGAAGTTTTGGGCGAAGCTTTGAGTTTCAAATTGCAATAGGCGATCCTTTGAAGTCCTGAGCATGACATTAAACTACTCATGTACATAGCTGGCGGAAGGTTGGAATCTTGGGAGGCCTCATAAGCCACCTTAACTCAGTTCGATTCTGAGGCGTAGCAACCAAAAAATAATATGCACCAGTATCTCAATTGGCAGAGGGCTTGATTTGTAATCAAGATGTTGCGTGTTCAAGTCACGTCTGGTGCTCCATACAGACCAAAGTGCATGTCTATAAACAGCACAACAACAAAAAGCATAAAAGGAGAAACAAAATGGGTCTACTAATTTTCGTAATTATTCTGGTCGTGGCAGCATTTATCGCGCTAGGTATTCGAAAAGAAACAGTACAGAAAGAAGTAACTGATCGATGGGGCGACACTAGAACTCGCACAGAAACAAATCTAAAGTGGAAGCTAAACAAGCTACAGTTCCTGGCCATCCTTCCTTGTCTAATCCTACTATTCGGCGTATGTACTCGAATCCCCGCAAACTCTGTTGGTATTCAGTACAGTACATTCTCCGGTGTAAAGGAAGACACACTAACCGAGGGCATGCACACCAAGAGTATCTTTGATAAGATCTATGTAATTTCCACCGAGGTTCAGACCAAAAACCTAGAGAACATTACAGGTCAGACCAAGGATAGTCAGTACGTAAACATTACCATGGACGTACAGTACAAGGTTGACAGCTCCACTGCATTCCAGGTTTTCCGTGAGTTCCGTACACTAGAGAATGTTGACAAGAAGCTAATTGCAAACGTTGTTCAGCGTGCCGTTGAATCTGTTACCACTGAATATAATGTTTACGACATTCTAGGTAGCGCAAAGAATGAAGTGTATGCCAAGATTCAGGAAGCTCTAAAGGACGATCTGAGCGAAAAGGGTATCTCTTTCTACTATATTAACTTCATTGATGTAGACGCTGGTGAGGCTATTGAGGGTGCTATTACTGCACAGGCCGTTGCAAAGCAAGCTGTTGAAACTGCCGAGCAGGAGCGTCAGAAGGCTGAAATTGAAGCGCAGAAGCGTGTAGTCGAAGCTCAGGCCAATCTGGAGAAGGCCAAGATTGAAGCTGAAACCAAGCTAGTTGAAGCACAGGCCACTTCTGATGCCAACGCTCTACTGGAAGAGTCTCTGAATGAGAAGATTCTACAGAAGCTGTGGATTGAAAAATGGAATGGTCAGCTGCCTAAGTTTGTCACTGATGGCGATAATATGATGATTGGTTTGAGTAATAATACTCTAGAATAAATCAATAGCAGTTTGTACTTCGCACGTCTGAGTAAGTTCTGCTTAATAAAAACTCCACTCAAACGTGCCAATTTGCTCCGTTAGCTCAGTTGGTGAGAGCCGGGATCTTATAAATCAAAGGCCCTAACAAGGCATAGCGTCTGTTCGATTCAGACACGGAGCACCATATTTAAAAAAATACAAAACAAAGGAGAAAAAACTATGAGAGCAAGAATTCGGCTAGACACACTTGGCGACATCAAAGCATTCATCAGCACCGTCGCTCCGGTTACAGAGAACATCACTCTAGAAGACAACGAAGGTCACTGCGTGTCTGCAAAGAGCCTAATGGGCGCTATCTACAGCATGGAATGGGATGCCATTTATTGTAACTGCGATAAGGACATTACCACTCTAATTATGAACTGGGTTATTTAATGGAGGATTTAATTATGGACAGCAAGATTGAATGGATGAAGATTCGTATTCACATGCTAGAAGAGCGTGACCCTGTTGCGAATGCTAACATTATTAAGAAACTACAGCGTCAGCTCCGTAAAATGGAAAGTAAGTAATGCTATATGCATTAATATAAAAAGAAACAAAAAAGGAGAATAAAAAATGCTAGAAAATATCAAAGCAATTATGTGGCCAGCTATTTGTGTATTTGCTGTTCTATTCGTAATTATCTTTATTGCAAAGGTAATGTACAAAAAGGCACCGCCTAATGTTGCTATGGTTATTACTGGTCCTCGTGGAGCAAGAACCATTATTGGTCAGGGCGCACTTGTAATTCCCATTCTTCAGCGAGTAGACTATATGTCCCTAGAGAACATTCAGTCTGATTTTACGTCTCGTGATGAAATTCCAACGAAGGACGCAATTAACATTATGGTTGATGCGGTTGCCAACGTTGCAATTTCTAAAGATACGGAACTGCTAAAAATTGCCGCATCGAAGTTCCTTGGATATGATCCAGAACAGATTCGTGACATTATCACTCCTGTTCTAGAGGGTAATATTCGTGAGATTATTTCTCAGACAACTCTAAAAGAGCTTATTCAGGGCGACAAGAAAATTTTTGCTGAGCGTGTTATTGAAAATGTAGAACCAAATCTTCGTGATATGGGTCTGGAACTGACCACGTTTAATATTCAGAATTTTAAAGACCGCAATGGTGTAATTGATAACCTTGGTCTTGAGAATACTGTGCAGATTTCTAAGGATGCTGCAATTTCCAAGGCACAGGCTGAGAAGGAAATCGCTATTGCACAGGCACAGGCTACTATGGCAGCTAATGAAGCTCAGGTCAATGCGAATCAGGAGATTGCTAGACGACAGAATGAGCTAAATATTCAAAAGGCTGAGTTAAAGAAGGCAGAGGACGCAAAGCGTGCTGAAGCTGATGCGGCCTATGAAATTCAGAAACAGGAACAGCGAAAGACTGTTGAAACTCGCACTGCAGAAGCTAATCTAGCACGTCTAGAGAAGGAAATTGAGCTAAAGGAGCGCGAAGTTGCAATTACTGAGCGTGCTCTAGAGGCGGAGATTAAAAAGAAGGCCGAAGCAAATAAGTATGCTGCAGAGCAGGAAGCGGATGCTGCCCTATATGAAGTTAAGAAGCAGTCTGAAGCTGAGCTATTCGAGCGACAGAAAAAGGCTGAAGCAGAGAAGTTTGAGGCCGAGCAGAGAGCTGCCGCTGAAAAGTCTCGTTCTGAAGCCGCTCGTGTTGCTATGGAAAATGAAGCAGCTGGTGTTCGTGCAAAGGGCGAAGCTGAAGCTGCAGCCATCAAGGCAAAGGCTGAAGCAGAAGCAGCAGGTATTCTAAAAAAGGCAGAAGCCATGAAAGAATATGGCGATGCCGCAAAGAAGCAGATGGAGCTTGACGTTCTAAAGGTTTATTTTGAGCAGCTGCCCGCAATTGCAGAAGCTGTTGCGAAGCCCATGGAGGGTATTGGCAATATTACTATCTATGATGGTGGTACGTCCAATCTGACTGGCAATGTTACTACTACTATGAAGCAGGTAACTGACGGCGTAAAGGATGCTACTGGAATTGATCCCATGGCTCTACTTGCTGGTATGCTTGGCGGTTCGCTGAGTAACAAATAAGGAAATATAATAGCACCGGGTGAAAACTCGGTGCTTTTCTTTTTATCTATTGACAAAATTTGCATATCATGATATACTAACAATACAAAATTAATGAAAGGAGAGATTATTATAATCTACTTAGATAACGCATCTGGCACAAAAACATTTGATTCAGTGAATGATGTAATGCTTGATGTTTTGCAAAACCATTGGGGAAACCCGTCCACACCATATGAGCTTGGCGACGATGCTAGAAAAATCATTGAACGTGTTCGCGAACAAATTGCAGAAGACATCAACGCAAGCCCAGAAGAAATTATCTTCACATCTGGTGCAGCAGAAGCAAACAGTCTTGCAATTGATGGCTACACGAATGCGAACTGTACAATGTGTCTCACAACGAGTATGGAGCATGCATCAATCCACAACGCAAGCACAATTGGTCTTTATAAACATTTTAAAAATGATAGTAATGGATTTGTCAAAATGGAGCATATAACTACTCCAAATAAAAGAGGGGTACTAATTTCTATTGGCGCTGGCAACTCAGAAATTGGTACAATCCAAGACCTAAAAAACATTAGCAAATTTGCGCACGAATCGGGAAATTTATTTCACACAGATGCAACTCAACTTTTTCCCGAAAGACGAATCGACGTGCAAGAGCTTGATATTGATATGATGTCTGTTTCTGCGCAGAAATTCAATGGACCTCGCGGCGCTGGTTTCTTGTATGTAAGAAATGGTATTAAGCTTGATCCAATTATTTATGGATCACAAGAAAATGGCATAAGAGGTGGCACATACAATACAGCAGCAATTGCCGGAATGGGAGAGGCTTTAAGGTGCACACGTAGGTTTAAAAAGACCGAAAGGAAAATGTATGCATCTGGTTACATTGAGTCTTTAAGAAACAGGCTGCTTGACAAGCTGATGCTTATTCCTGGGACAACACTTAATGGACCACCAGTTGGGCCAAACCGTCTTGCAAATAACATCAACATTACAATTGATGGTGTTAACGCGGATAAACTTGTAACACTATGCAGTCTTTATGGTGTTTATATCGGAAAAGGTTCCGCATGTAAATCATATGATCCGGCACCATCCCATGTTCTTAAAGCAATCGGCCTGAGCGACGAGCAGTGCTTTAATACGGTCAGAATTACAGTTGGATATTTTAACACAGAAGAAGAAATAGACCAAGCGGCAGAAATTATTACAAAACTAGTGGAGAGAATTAGAAATGAAGATGAATAAAAAATTTACTATTGCATTTTTTGGTTGTATTATTTTGTTTACAGCAAACTGCTTCCTTTGCGCACAGTGGAGATCTGCAGAAAAAGATCTTGATGCGGCAAATAGTAATAATGAAATAATGCGAACTCAGCTTGATGTTGCAAATTATACAATTGAAGAGTGTAATGATAAAATTCATGTTGCAACAGTTACTAATGAAGAGTTGAATGCGCAGCTTGCTGATGCAAATAGCGCTCTTACTGTTGCGAACAATACAATCAATGAGCTTAAGGACGAAAAATATAGATTCGTATATCTTGGCGACTATAAGTTGACTGCGTATTGCGCTTGTGAAATTTGCTGCGAAGAGTGGGCGCTTAATAGACCAATTGACGAGAATGGCAATCCTATTATTTATACCGCTTCTGGTACAGTGGCAACGCAGGGTAGAACAATTGGAGTAGATCCAAAAACCATTCCTTATGGCACTGAAGTTTATATTGAGGGGCAAGGTTGGTTCGTAGCAGAAGATACTGGAGCAATTGGCGTTAATCACATTGATATTTATATGAATTCTCATGAGGCGGCGCTTGGTTCCGGCCTTACTCATGGTGACGTATGGATGCTTATCAAAGAGCCTTGACAATACAAAATTAATATGATATAATAAGTACGAAAATAAAGAATAAAGTTATAGGTGGAGTAAAATGCAAGTAGGGGAGATTAAAGAGCATCTTTTAAATAATGATCTTGTCGAAGATGTACTGTCTGCCCTTGGTTGTGGCCATGTTAGAAATCGCGGAGAGTATATTTCGGCAAGTAATCCAGATGGCGATAACAAACAAGCAATCAATGTGTATTTGAATGACATGCTTACGTGTGTTAATTACACAAGGTCTATTGCTAAAAATAAAAGAGTAGCGGATATCTTTGACCTCGTTGCGTATTTTCAGCAATGCACGTTTCCAGAGGCACTAAAATGGACATGTGATGTTGTTGGATTAGACTATTACGCAGAGGTCGAAGATATACCGGAGTCTTTGCAGATTCTTAAGATGTTAAAGGCTATGAGTATTGGCGGACCTGAAGATAATGATGAACCGTTGAAACCAATTCCAGAGGATATTCTTGGGTATTACATGCCGTATGGTAATAGTATGTTTGAGGACGATGGTATTGATATTGATACACAGCGAGAATTTGAGATTGCATATGACCAAGCAACAAACAGAATTGCTATACCAATAAGAGATGGACTAGGAGCGTTAGTGGGTGTGAAAGGCCGCCTTTTCGGAGAGCCTGACGACTATAATCCTAAGTACTTATATATTGAAAAGTGCAACAAGAGCCGAGTACTTTATGGTTACTGGCAGAACAAGAACTATATCAAAAATAGTCAGTATATTATTATAGTCGAGAGCGAAAAGGCAGTTATGCAGCTTGCATCAATTGGTGTGAGATGCGCAGTATCAACTGGCGGTAAAACAATAAGCCGTAACCAAATTGAACTGATTACACGCACAGGATGTACACCGCTGCTAGCGCTGGACCAAGATGTTTCAGAAGAAGAATTGCAAGATATCGCCTCGATGTTCATGGATGGCATTAGCATATATGCTATTATCGACAGAGAAAACATATTGGACGAAAAACAGTCACCATCTGATGATGTGGCCAAATGGAATTATTTGATTAAAAATCATGTTTATAAGGTGAGCAAAGGTGGTGATTCCAATGGTTAAGACAGAGAACGAATGCTGCGATTGTGGACTACCATGCGTATATGAAGGATGCTAGCACTATCAAGTAACAAGATATTACTGCGATGTATGTGGCTGTGAAGATGTTCTATACGAATGGGATGACCAACAACTGTGTATCGATTGTATCAAACAAAGACTAAACATGGTCGAGGGTAGCGATGTGTATTTTTAACGAATGGAGGTGTCACTATGTGCAATCAAGACCTAAGTAATCTACTATCTGAAATGCTTAAGCGACAATATGACAAGAGCAAGCGACCGTACAAAAATAAAGACAAGGAAGGATAAAATGACTCTTACAAAAAAACATCGGGCATATTTTGATGCTGCGGCATCTGTTGCAAGGCTGTCCGATTTTCATAGGATTAATATAGGTTGTGTCGTTGTGTATAAACACAAAATTATTTCATCTGGGTTTAACAACAACAAAAGTAACCCACTACAAAAAAGACTGAATAAATATAGATTTGAAGAAGATTCCACACATAGCATGCATGCAGAAACTCAAGCACTTCTTCCTTTGATTAATAGGAGAGATATTGATTTTTCTCATGTACAGTTGTATATGTGTCGTAGATATAAGGATGGGCAGTTGGCACCTTGCCGTCCGTGTCCTTCGTGTATGGCGTTGATTAGACGATTGGGCATTAGACATATTTATTATACGAACAATAACTCTTACGTGTATGAAGAGTTGATATATTAACAATACAAAATTAAAGGAGTAAACAAAAAATGAGCCAGCAAGATCTGTACGAGACACTCTGTCGGAAATGTTATATTAAGCACTTTCATCCGACAAAAAAGGAAATTGGCAAGATGGTCATGAGTGAAGAAAAATACGAGTGTGACTGCTGTGGACGTGTCTCAGAGATTGTAGAATATATTGAGGAGTGATAACAATGCTTGTAAAAAATGACAATAAAGATTGGGTGTCCGTCATTCAAGCTGTTGGATATGCGATTGTAGATAAAGCAGAAATGTATGCGCGAGACATCGGGGCGTCAAATGTTGATGATGTTGATATTTGGATTCGTTTTTATAAAGAAAAAGGCGTTGTTAGTATGAACATTGACAAAACATATATTTTTAATGTGAGGGATAAAGTAGATGACTGATGAAAAACTAAAATTAGTCCAGCCAGTGCTGGATACATTTGAGAATGAAGACATTAAAGAATTTGCTATTGTATTACTTGATGATCTACCTGAGTATATTTGGCATGTTGGAGCAAGTTCTACTGGCAAATATCACCCAGCATACTCTCTTGGCGATGGAGGTCTAATGCGCCACCAAGTTGCTGTTGTGCGGTTTCTAAACTTCTTTTTGGAACTTGAACAGTATGGCAGCAAGTTGTCCAGCAGAGAAAGAGATCTAATTAGATTGGCCGGTTTTATTCATGATGGAAGAAAATCAGGTTCACAGGAAGATTATGAAAGTTCTAAATACACAAGGTTTAATCATCCTGTATTGATGGCAGATGTAGTTAGAAGTTTTGATGGTAAATATCTGTCAAATGAAGAAATTGAGCTAGTTGCTGATACCATTAGTAAGCACATGGGACAATGGAATGTGGATAACAAAACAAATTTTGAACTTCCAAAGCCGAACAATAAATATGCTAGAATGGTGCACGTTGCAGACTACCTCGCATCAAGAAAGTGTTTGACCATGGACTTTGATAACTATGTATCAGAGCGCGTTGAAATTCCAGACATAAATACGTTTGCTTTGCCATTCGGCAACAAACACAAAGGCGAACTGCTAATTGATATTGCAAAAAACGACCCATCATATATTGACTGGATGCGCAGAGAAGTCAGACGAGAGCCATTTATTAGCTTGATTAAGCAACTAGATGAAATGAAAAAGGAGCAATAAACAAGGATGAAAGTAGAAATTTTAGCACACAAGAATATTAAAAATGCATTCAAGGATCTGGAAATGGATGCAACCAGAACATACAAGGGCGCAAACGAGCCTTATTACGAAGTATGGGAAGTAGAAAAAAAGGACCTACATCTGCTAGACGAGACAATTTGGCTAAATGAATATGGCTGGTGGTGCTATTCTAAGGGTAGCAACATGGGAACTGCATTCGATGTGTTCACAGTAAATGGCAAAGAGCTAATTGCATGGGGTGGTTTCGCTAGAGATTGCCTGATGGACAAGTGGAACGACATGAGTTTTGATGCCAAAGCAAAATACAGTCATTCTTTTAAAAAGTACGAGCAGGAAAAGATGCCATATAAGTATGACTCTCTTCTAGAGTATTTTGAGAAGGAGCTTGATGCTACCGAGTATGATGAAATTTGCGGCCTTGCCGTTCACCTTGCCAGAGAGAATAGAATGACAATGACTAGGCTGTTTACTGATTTTGAGGGATAATTACTATGTTGAATGAATATGATGACCTAAGAATTGATTTCGATGAAAAGATGGACGAGCTATATGACCTACCAGAAGGGTGGGTAAATAGTTTTGTGCCAAAGTTGAAGGAAGAACTGTTTGAAGCACTTGGCGGATATGCAGATGATTTTGAAGTAATGCAGATTAAAGAAAAGTATGGCCGCTTTGTAATGTATTGGTGCTGGGCCGACAGAGATTATTACGATATTGAAATCGTAGATCTTAACAATTTGCGAGAAACAATTGATGATATTATTAATTATTATTCTGACATTAGCTTTGTAACATGTTCTGTGTGCGGCAACAAGGCTTTTCATCGCAGTAGAGGATGGGTGCTACCTTATTGCACTGAACATTTTGAGGATAATTAACTAAAATAAACAAATGGACAAGATAATTCTTGTCCATTTTGTCATATTGATTTTTTGTAAATTTATGGTATACTAATAATGCAAGAAAACAATACAAAATTAATTTGGAAAGGACAAAAGAAAAATGGCATACACAGCATTTATTACAAGAATTAAGAACGTAAGACAGCATCCTAATGCTGACAGGCTACAAATGGGCGAGTGTTTTGGAAACACTGTTATTGTTTCTATGGACTATGAGGACAATCAGCTTGGAATTTATTTTCCTTCTGATGGTCAGGTAAGCACTGAATTTGCAGATGTAAACAACCTGCTTCGCAAGAAAGACGAAAATGGCAACAATATTGGCGGCTATATGGACCCAGACAAGCGCAATGTAACTGCAATTAAGCTTCGTGGTGAAAAATCTGATGGCCTATTCCTACCTCTGAAGTCTCTAGAGACTTTTGGTGATATCAGCACTCTACATGAGGGTGACAGAATTGATAACTTCAATGGTCATGAGATTTGCTGCAAGTATGTACCTCGTAGAAATCATCGTCATGGCGGCGTTTCTCAGGGCAATAAAACTCGCAAAAAGAAGGTTAATATTGCTCCTCTCTTTACTGAGCATGCAGATACTGAACAGCTTGCTTATAATCTTGGTGCATTTAAACCCGGTGATGAAATCGAGATTACACTAAAGATGCATGGTACTTCTCAGCGCACTGCTTATCTACCTGTGTTCAAGGGTTATAAGCGT